>ENA-OREN01000186-OREN01000186.1-marine-metagenome-genome-assembly--contig:-NODE-186-length-92689-cov-5.441325_pt1 | contig 92689 bp, 88 predicted proteins | sample MGYA00248624_ERZ508555 | MGnify/ENA primary metagenome ERZ508555 (study PRJEB26222, sample SAMN06267773) | marine metagenome | isolation source: Saanich Inlet, British Columbia, Canada | place...
AGAGCTTGATGAAGGATGGCGGCTTCCGCCACATGCCGGTGGTCGAAGACGGTCGCGTCAAAGGAATCATCAGCATCGGTGATATTCTCGGATTCCTGGCCCGCGCCGAAGAGCCCGCCTAAGCGCCATCGCCGAAAAACTGGTGACTGGAATCAAGGAAAAGGCGGCGGCTGTTCTGGCCGATATTTCAGCGGGCGCCTAAAAATATTCCCGAATTTCGGCGGCCACCTGCTCCGGGCCGGTGCGCATGGCGCCGTGGGCCTGGCCTTCCATCACAGCCAGGTCCGCGCCGGTAAGCGCTCCCATGGCGGTCTTTGTATAGCGCCCCATGATGCCGCCCGAGGTTCCGCCCAGCAGAAACCGGACCGGCAGCAGCCGCGCGTTTAGGCGGGCCGCATCGTAACGGTAATGCAGCGCCCCATGCAGCTCGCGCGCCACACTGGCGGCCAATTCCGCATAGCGCGGCCAGCGATCTTCGTCGGCGCGCAGCCGCTCGAACACTTCTGGCGGGTTTTTTTGCAGCCCGCATAGAAGCGTCCGGATAACCCCGTCCCAGTCCGCGGCATCGGTCTTTGCAAACAAATCATCCACCAGCTCATCATTGGTGGGCGGCGCTGGCTCGAACAGCATCAAGCGCCCGATGGCGTCCGTCCGCATGGCCGCCTCGCCGGCCACAAGCGCGCCAAAGGAATGGGCGAAGATGCCGGCGGGCGCCCCCGATTGCGCGGCAACCGCTTCGCCTAAGGCGACCATATCCTCCACCTCACAGCCGAAGTCGTATTCGCTTCCCTCGCCGCTTAAGCCCCGCCCCCGGCGGTCAGCGGCGTAGATGGTGAAATGGCTTTCCAGATGCGGTATTACCCGCCGGTACCCCTGATGATCGTCGCAAACCCCATGCACCAGAATCAACGGCACCCCGCTGCCATAGCGGCGGGCGGCGATGCGGGTTCCGTCCGGGGAGGTAACCTCGAGGCGATCGTCCATTACTTAAGTCTCAGGTTTGAAGCGGCTATCTTTACCCGCTAAACAAGGCCCGGACAATGCAAGGGCAAATCCCCTGGAACGCGCATCTTTAGAAAGGCTCCTCCCATGACCGAAACGCCCACCTTCGTCAGCCACCTGGAATGCGGCGAAACCGGAAAGCACTACCCTGCCGATCAACTGCACGGCCTGTCGGATACCGGCAAGCCGCTTTTGGTGCGCTACGATCTGGACGCCCTGGCCGGGGCCGTTTCCAAAGATGCCGTCGCTGCCCGCGTACCCGAGTTCTGGCGCTACCGGGAATTTTTGCCGGTGCGCCGGGCCGAAAATATCGTTCGCCTGGGCGAGGTGATGACGCCGATCATCCCGCTCACCAAGATCGCGGCGCGCCTCGGCGCAACCGAGATTCTGGTCAAGGACGAAGGCCGCCTACCCACCGGCTCATTCAAGGCGCGTGGCCTCGCCTTGGCGGTCTCCATGGCCAAGGAGCTTGGCGTCACACGCATGGCGATGCCCACCAACGGCAACGCCGGCGCCGCGTTGGCCGCCTATTGCAGCCGCGCCGGCATCGAAACCTATGTCTTTTGCCCCGATGATACCCCCGATGTGAATGTGCGCGAGATCGCCTTGCAGGGTGCCAACACGTATCTGGTCAACGGCCTCATCGATCAATGCGGCGCCATCGTCGGCGGCGGCAAGGAGCAGATGAACTGGTTCGATACCTCTACCTTGAAGGAGCCCTACCGGATCGAGGGCAAGAAGACCATGGGACTGGAATTGGCCGAACAATTGGGCTGGGAGGTTCCCGATATTATCTTCTACCCCACCGGCGGCGGCACCGGCTTGATCGGCATGTGGAAGGCCTTCGATGAGTTGGGCAAGATCGGCTGGATCGGCGACAAACGGCCGCGCATGGTGGCTGTCCAGGCATCGGGCTGCGCGCCCATCGTCCGCGCGTATGAGGCCGGCGCAACCCACGCGGAGCGTTGGGAGGACGCCCATACCATGGCCGCCGGCATCCGCGTCCCTGCCGCCGTCGGGGATTTCCTGATCTTGCAGGGCGTGCGCGAAAGCGGCGGCTTCGCCTGCGCGGTCGATGACGAAGATATCCAGGCGGCCCAGGAAGAGGTCGCCAAGGAGGAGGGGTTCCTGCTTTGCCCCGAAGGCGCCGCCACTTACGCCGCCTACAAGCAGGAACTTGCGTCGGGAAGGGTGGAACCTGGCGAGCGGGCGCTCTTGTTTAACTGCGCGACGGGATTGAAATACCCCATGCCGGCGGCGGGGGTGCGGCTCGATATCACCAAAGAGGTGGATTACGCGGCGCTGTAGGGCTCAAAAATCAAAGAAACCCTTCCGCAAGAACTCTAAATGAAATGGCGTCGCATCGCCATCATGGCGCCTTGCCCAAGGAATACGCCTAGCCTGTGCCAATCTTACGATTTAATCGAGCGTTGCCGGCAGGCTGGCCGGGGTGCCGGTTTCGGTGCGCTGGCCGCGCATGGCTATGCGCATCAGCAATGGCGGCGCCGCAGCGGCAACCGCCAGCAATCCCGCCGCCGGCAATCCCCAGGCTTGGATCAAGGGCCCGGTGGCCAGCGCCATGACGACGCTTATGGCGCCGGCGAAACTGTCATTGACGCCGATGGCGCGGCCGCGCTCCTGGGTTTCGACCCGGTCGGCAATCAGAGCCGTCGCCGAGACATTGGCCGCCGCCCAGCCCAAGCCCACCAGGAAGGTACCGAGAGTGACGGTGACATAAAATCCATCGGTGAGCGCCACCAAGGACGCGCCGATCAACGCCACTCCGACGCCAGTGAACATCACCTTTTGCCGACCCAGCCGGTCTGATAAACGGCCCAAGGGAATGGTGAAGGCGAACATGCCGGCGGAATGGAACATGTGCGAAAAGGCGATGGCCGGCAGCGAATGGCCATGGTGCGACAGGACCAGCGAGGTCAGCACCATGACGATCGACATGTTGCCGTTGGCGGCGCAGTTGGAAATGATGGCCAGGCGGGTATCGGGATTGCGGAACAGAGACGCCGGGCTGAACGGAGGGCGCTCCCCTTTGGGCTTCGGCGGCGCTTTGTAGCCGGGGTAATAACGCTCCAAATTCATGCCGATTTCCTTCGGGTCCGGGCGCACGAAATAGACCAGGACCATGCCCGGAATAATCAGCAACGGCAGCGCCAACCAGGGCACGCCCAGATGCGGCAATCCCAGTTTCAGGGCCAACGGCTCGGTCACCGTGACCAGCAATGGCGTGACCATCAAACCGATGACCGAGCCGAGCGCCAGATAGCCGAGCGCCTGGGCGCGCCGCGACGGCGGAAACATATCGGTGGCGGCGACGCGCAATTGCTGGGCGGCGTTCATGCCCATGCCGAAAACCATCATTCCGATGACAAAGACGATGAAGCTGTCGAAAATCAACGAGGAGCCGATTGTAAGGCCGCCAATCAGCGACAGGATTTGGCCCAAAAGAATGCCCGGGCGGCGGCCATAGCGGTCGGTGATGCGCCCCGCCGTATAGGCGACCAGAAAGCGGCTGGCGCCGATGATGCCGACAATCAGCCCGGCCAGGCTGGCCGATCCGGTGAGCGCGATAACCATTAACGGTCCGAACCCATAGGCCAGTTGCACGCCGGCGCCGTTAAATGATTGCGACAATACGAACAGGGTCATATTGCGCTTGATCAGTTTCGGTGCGCGCAGGTCATCATTTGCGGGGGGCGTTGGTTGGGGCGTAACCATCGGCCATATTTGCGCGCCAATTTCAGCCCGGTCAAGTTTGTGTTGGTGGTGCGATTGGAATTGGGCAATTGACAGCCGCCCCTTCTATCTCCATGGTTTTATGGACTTCAAGGCGCTTCGCCGCACCCAATTCAGGAATATCGCCCATGGCCGAAATCGTCAGTGGTATCGCTACGTCGCACGGACCGCTTCTCATATTGCCGCCGGAAGACTGGACCATCCGCGCAGAGTTTGACCGCACCAAGGAATTTCACGATTTCCAGGGTGGCCGCTACACGTTCGATGAGTTGGTAGCCAAGCGCGGGCCCGATAGCTTTACTGAGCGCTTCACCCTGGAAGCCCGCCAAGATCATTTCCGCCGCTGCCAGTTGCAGTTGGATGCGCTGGCCGATTACATGGCGGAATTGAAGCCCGATATATTGGTGGTCATCGGCGACGATCAGAAGGAATGGTTTTTCGATGAGGTGCAGCCGGCTTACGCCATCTTCTCCGGCGATGCTATTTTGAACGAAGGGTACGATCCGGAAAAACACAAAAATTCCCACAAAAGCATCCAGTTGGTGGAAATGCACCGGCATACGCCGGTTGACACCTATTACGACTGCGTGCCCGAGCTGGCCAACCATATGGTTGCCGAGGCGATGGAGGCCGGCTTCGATGTCACCGCGTCGACAACCCTGCCCCAAGGCCCGGACGGGCCGCGCGGTATCGGCCATGCGTTTTCGTTTATTTACCGGCGCATCTTGCGCGACAACGCCATCCCGCTGGTGCCGGTGCTGCTCAACACCTTCTTTGCGCCCAACCAGCCGCGGGCGAAGCGCTGTTTCGACCTTGGCCGGGCGATTGGCGAAGCGGTCAAATCATGGCCCACTGATGCCAGGGTGTGCATCGTCGCATCCGGCGGGCTCAGCCATTTCGTCATCGACGAGGAATGGGATTTGCGCATGCTTAAAGCCATGGCGGAAGGCGATGTAGACACGCTGATCAACGAGCCCCAAAATATCTTTGAATCGGGCACGTCGGAGACCAAAAACTGGTTCACCGCCATCGGCGCCCTGTCGGATACCGGTTTTAAGATGGATTTGCTGGATTACGTGCCCTGTTATCGCTCCGAGGCCGGAACCGGCAATGCCATGGGCTTCGCCATCTGGAATTGATTGCTAACGGGTTATAAATCTCCATTGCGATACCCATATACAATGCGATGTATTTTCAAACCGTAATAAAACGGGATGATCGGTCCGCACATGTCTGAGCCCAATTTAAATAGCTATGAATGGCCGAAAACGGCCACCGGCAATATCGATTGGGAATTGCTGTTCGAAGATCCAGAGACAGGCCTGGTCCCTTATATCGAGGCCGCCACCGCGCCCATGACCCTGCGCCTCAACGCGGTTCAGGTGATCCAATCCCTGTTTACCCGCAAAGACGACGAAGGCGAGATCGAACGTCTGAGTGAAGAGATTAACGAGCTTATCCCCGACGATATGCCCGAAAACCGCTTTCCTGTTATTGCTGGCGCCGTTGTTCAGGCGATGCGCGAGATCAAAAATTACCGGATCCGCAAAGCCGAAGAATTTGACGCCCAGAAAGAAGAGGGCAGCGAGCGCCGCGGCGAGCGCGGTCAGCACAGCATTAAAAAATTGCTCCGGCGCCGGAACATGGTTATTGCCGGCAGCGTCGCGGCCAGCCTGGCGGCGGCAGCGGCTTTCTTCATGTTGGCGCCGGTGGAGAAAAAAGTCGAGGCAGCGAACCTTTCCCATGGCTTGCTGGCGCAGATGCAATACGCCGTCTCTGGCGGTGGGCCGACCAAGCATATTTATGGCGGGACGCTGCGCTCGGAATTGCAGCTTGGCAATATCGCGGTGATCGCCGCCGGCGTTCCCAAATCCGCCTGCTTCGAGGTTGGCACCGGTCTGGCCGATACCGGCCGGGTGATGATCAACAGCCTCAGCCCGAAATTGGGCATGGGCGGTGGAACCAATAAATCCATCGAGCAGATTTGCAATAAAGCCAGCCCAAAGATTACCTTTCGCTGGGTTCCGGACAAACAATGACGCTATAATCGGGTTCCGGGGGCATGCGTTTTGTCACGATGCCCCGCTAAGTTTTAGGGGCATATCCGCTGACTATCCCAGCCAATCTGCGCGGCATCCTGTTGATGCTGGCCTTCACGCTTTTGATTACCTTCATGGTCGTCGGCATCCGTATTCTATCCGAAGACATGCACCCGTTCGAGATCGCTTTTTTCCGCAATCTGTTCGGTCTGGTGGCGCTTGTGCCGCTGGTCCTGCGTAACGGTATCGAGCCACTGAAGACCACAAAAATTGGCCTCCTCGGCCTTCGCGGCACTCTCAACGCGGCGTCGCTCTTGTTGTTTTTCCTGGCGGTGACTTTGGTGCCGGTCGCCGATATCGCCGCTTATAGCTTCACGACGCCCTTGTTTGTATCGATCCTGGCGGTTCTTTTGCTGGGCGAGCATATGGGTCCAAGGCGCTGGAGCGGGCTGTTTGTTGGCTTTATCGGCGCTATGATCATCCTTAGGCCCGGCGTCGGCGCGGTTAATGTCGGCGCGCTCTATGCCTTGGGCTCGGCGGGTTTCTGGGCGCTGACGGTGGTGACGATTAAAGTCTTATCGCGCACCGAGGCCAGTGTCACCATCACCTTTTACGGGGTCTTGATCCTGATCCCAATCACCTTTAGCGCCGCCGTTTTCTTTTGGACCTGGCCGAGCCTCTGGCAATTACTTTGGCTGGCGGTCCTTGGCACCGCGTGGATCACCGCCCAGCTTTGCCTGACCCAGGCTTTGAAAATTGCCGATGCAGGCCTCGTCATGCCGTTCGATTTCGCAAAGCTATTGTGGGCATCGGCGGCTGGAATTCTATTCTTCGCCGAGGTGCCCAGCATCTTTACCTGGATAGGCAGCGCCGTCATTTTTGCCGCCGCTACTTACGTCGCCTACCGGGAGCGGCAAGCTTCGTCGAAACCAGTGCCGGAGCCGGAACCGGCATCGTGATTAGAATAGAAGGCGCGCGAACAACAAAACCCCGACGCCAATCAACACCACGGCGAGGATGCGTTTGACCGCACTTGCATTGATGGTTCCGGAAAAGCGGGCGCCGAAATAGACGCCGATCAACAAACAGGCGGCGATCAAAAAGCCAAGCTGGAAATCGATGATATCCGATTGCCAATTGCGTAAAGTGGCGAACAGGCCCACCGGCACCTGGAACACCTGGCCGAGGGCGATGGCGGTGATCACCGGCACGCGCATCCACATCAGCATGGGTACCAGCAAAAGCGGCCCCCCGGCGCCGGACACAGCAGAGCCGAAGGCGGCGATGAAGCCGGTGATAGAGGTTACCACAGGCGAAAGCCGGGGCCGTGCGCCTTTGGGCTCGGACCCGCTGAGCACGGCATTGATCCCGGTTCCCAGGACCATTACGCCGACCAGCGCCTCCACCACCTGGCTGGGCAGTTGGATCAATACCGACGAGCCCAGATAGGCGCCCGCCATCGCACCGATGGACAGCCACAGGCAGGACGGCCAATCGACGGCGCCCATGCGCGCAAACATATAGGCGCCGAGGGTGCCGGTAAAAATGGCGGTGAAGATGACCGAGGCCACGGCGACGTGAATTTCGATATCGGTCAGCAGGACCAGCAACGGCACGATGATAACGCCGCCGATGGAGACCGCGCCGATCAGAAAGCCAATGACGATCACGGCTACGATGATGATCGCCATAATCGGCGCGGAGAAAATCATTCGGTCTTCAAATCGAAACCCATTGGGCTGCCGGTGCGCTTGGCTTGTTCCTCTGCATCGGCGCCGGGCTCCCAGAACTCGGTATCGAAGCGGCGCCCGGTGACGCCGTCCGATGCATCGGACGCCAGCCATACCACCGGCGCGCCGATGCGCGCCGGATCGATCAACGGCATTTTCTTGGCAACTAGTTCGCGCTCTTCGCGAGAGGCAAAACCGTCCGTGTCGGCGGCGCCGGGGTTGAGCACGTTGACCGTGACGCCGGTGCCTTCCAGGTCTTTCATCCAGACTTCCGAGGTCATTTCCAGCGCCGCCTTGGAGCCGCCGTAGGGCGCGCTGGCGGCCCTGTTCATGATCTCGATCTTGGTGGTCAGGCTGATAATTCGGCCCCAGCCTTGGGCTACCATGTCCGCCGCCACCATGCGGACCAATCGGTCAGCTCCGAGGAAGTTGGTGGCCATCACGTCTTCCACGGTAGCGTCCGATACCTCCCAGAATTTGGGCGTGTCCTGGCGCAAATGCCGCCCCGGATAAATATAGGCCATGGTCAGACCGGCATTGTTGATCAGCACGTGGACGGCGCCGAACGCCGCGTTGGCGGCGGCAACAATTTTGGCGCAATCGTCGGCCAGGCGAATATCGGCGGTGATCGTTTGCAGGCTGCCGGGAAGGGGTTTGGCGGCTTCGGCTAAGCTATCCAATTGATCGGCGGAGCGCGCTGCCGCCGTCACGCTGGCCCCAGCGGCCAACAGGGCCAAGCTCATTTCGCGCCCGAGCCCGCGGCCGCCGCCGGTGACGATGACCGACTTAGCCCCGAGCAAGCTGCCGCTCACGCCTTTTCACCGGCGCGGCTGCGCTCCCAATCCCATTGAACTTCCCCCGGCGCATCGACAATCTTATTGCGCAAAACGCCGATCCCGGCGATTTCGGATTCCAGCACATCGCCGGCTTGCATGAACCAGTTCTCGCCTTCCACCTTGTGGCCGGCAGCGACCCCGGACGGCGTTCCGGTCATGATCAGATCGCCCGGCTCCAGGCTCATTTGCGAAACATAGGATATCAATTTCGGAATGTCCCAGATCATCCCCGCCGTCGAGCCGTCCTGGCGTATCTCGCCGTTAACACGGGTCTGGATGGCCAAATTCATCGGGTCCGGCACTTCGTCGGCGGTGATCATCCAGGGGCCCATGGGCGCGAAGCTGTCGAACATCTTGCCCATAAGCTGATTGCCCTCGGCCCGTTCCAGCCGCACCACGTCGCGGGCGGTGACATCGATGCCGATCATATAGCCGGCGATCACGTCCATCGCGTCTGCCTCGGCGACGTTCTTGCAGTGCTTGGAAATGACCAGGGTCAGCTCGGTCTCGTAATCGAGCGCATCGGTGGCGGCGGGTTTATGGATGTCATCGAATGGGCCGGTGAGCGCCGAGTTGGATTTGATCCAGGCCGACGGCACCGCCTTTGGAAAGCCTGACCCCGATTGCGACATCTCCTTGTCGTGGGAGCCGTAGTTACGCCCGACGGCAATGATCTTCCAGGGCTTCACCGGCGCCAACAGGCGGCACTGATCCAATTTGCGGACCAGAGCATGGCCACCGCCCGCGCCAGTGTCATCGCCGCTCAAATAGGCTGCCGTTTCCAGTAAAGCCTGGTGCGCCACTTCGCCGCCGGCCAGATGCGCCGCCACATTACCGGGAAACCTGAGGGCGGCGATTTCGGCGGCGCCCCTATCGCCGGCGCCGGCCAACATGCGCTCATGGGCGCGGCGCAAATCACCGATGCGGTCATCGCCCAGCATCAGCCCTAAGCGCGGCGCCTGATCTTCGCTGGCGCGGTCTGGAGTGTAGCGAACAATACGCAATGGCTTTGCCTCAAGCTTCGGCGTAGAGGTGGGAAACCAATGCTTCGGCTTCCAGCCTGCCGGACCGGATCAACTCGCCGCGCGCTCGGGATTTCCATTCTTCGCGCATCATGAAACCGCCGTTTTCGCGGCAGGTCTTCTCAACCGAGGCCATCAATTGCGCGTCGCTCATATCGAATACCAGGGGCCAGGCTAGGGGCGCCGGAATATACCATTCGCTCTCATAGGAAATTTCCAGGGTGTTGCCTTCCGGATCATCGCAATAGAGCGAAAAGGAGTTGCCGTGATGTACGGCGCGGAAATCGCTCACCCGCTCATCGGCGAGGGCGAAATCCTTGAACAGGCGCAAATCGGCTAAAGATTCCACCCGGAAGGTGATCTGATTGACGCTGGACGGTACATCATCGCCGCGCCCGGCGCGCAGGACTATCTGCGCGATCTGTTCCGGATCGCGGGTCAACCAGGCGTAATCGGAGGCCGGCGTGGCGCCAATGGCATCCATGCGTCCCCGCCCGGTAACCGCATAGCCGAGGCCATCGGTATAAAATTTCACCATGGCGTCCAGATCGGTGACATCCATGCCCACCTGATGCATGGCGATTTCCGGGAACGGCGATGCCGGCGGAGCGCCGCCAACTTCGGAGCGGAAGACGCTCGCTTCGCCATCGCTGGGATAGATGGGATCGACCTTCGGCGTTGCCTGGGAGGCGATAGCCCCCGATGTGGACAGTTCCGTCTCGATCCGGCTGCGCCATTGATTGCGCGGCAGGAATCCGTTTTCGGCCCGGCAGCGTGCTTCGGTGGCGGCGGTAATGTCTGCGTCCGTCCCATCAAGATCGAGCGGCCAGTTGATCCCCGGCGGCACGAACCAGCCGGTCTCGGCGGAGACCGATATGCGGTTGCCGTTGGGGTCCAGAAAATACAGGGTCCAGGCGCTGCCGTGGTCGGCCATTGCGATATCGCTGACGCCGTCTTCGGCTTCCACCAACGCCTTGATGCGGCGCAACTCCGCCAGCCCCGTGGTCAGGAAGCCGATCTGATTGACCGTCGAGGGGATGCCCGCCTCGCGCCCGCCGGCAACCACAAGCTGGTGATGCTCGAACGGGCGCCGGGTCATGAAGCGCATTTTCATGCCTGGCCGGGGCTCGCCCTGATCGGAGACCGCGAAGCCGAGAACATTGGTGTAAAAATCGGTCAGTAGTTCGGCATCCTGGCAATAGATGCCGAAATGGCTGAACACCAATTTAGGGGCAGGTGCGGTCATGCAGCCCGCGCGCGGGCATATTCATCGACGGGCAATCCGCCCTCGGACGTCGGGCCCGAGCCTTCCGTGGTGGAGCGGCGCACGTCGCGGGCTTCGCTTTCCTCGTCCCACGGCCGGCCCCGGTGCAGGCAGCGCCGGTTGTCCCAGATGACCAGCTCGCCTACCGTCCATTCGTGGGTGTAGACGAACTGCTCCTGGGTCGAATGGGCCACCAGCTCGTTAATCAACGCCTCGCCGGCTGCGTCATCCAGCCCGCTGATGCCGGTCACTTGCGAGCCCACATACAGGGCGCGCTTGCCGGTTTCCTCGTGGATGCGGGCTACCGGATGTTCGATTGGCGGCCAGCGCTTGCGGTCTTCTTCGGTCAAATTATGGCCGGTCTTGGCGCGGGATTTCTGTAAATCATTGATCGCCACCAAGTCCTGCAAGTCCGCCTGGCGCGTAGGCGGCAACGCTTCCCACGCGGCGCGTGTGTCGGCCCATTGGGTCGCGCCGCCTTCATCCGGCATCGCGACGGCGCGCAGGAACGACAGCGCCGAGGGAACCTTAAAAAACTGGCTGTCTGAATGCCATTGCTGGTTGGCGCGCAAAAAACTGGCCTGGGCGGTGGTGGGGTCGCGAAAATTGCCCTCCAGGTCCACATTACCGAGGGCGGCAATGTGATCCACATCGCTTCGGAGGTTAAATTCAACGGTTCCGAAATGGGCGGTGAAGTCTTCTTGTTGATCATCGCTAAGATGTGCGTCCCGGAACAACAAAACTCCATGGTCCCGTTGCGCCTGTCGGATCGTGTCTACTGTTTCGGCGTCCAGCGGCTTGGCAATATCCACATTGCGCACTTCGGCGAAAAAACTATTTCCTAGGCGTTCTATTTCAATGCTCATGACGGCCTCCCATCATCCAGTCTATTTCACCACCCCACACGCGTCAATTTTTGGACGCATGATCGGCGGCGATCAGCCCAAAGGCAAAGGCTTTGATCAGGCCGCCGACATAACCCACATTGGGCCCGCCTTCGAGCCCGCCGGTGCTTGATCCCGCCGCATACAGCCCGCCTATCACATTGCCGTCCGGTTTGAGGACGCGGCAATGGGCGTCGATATCGATACCGCCCATGGTGTTGGTAAGCCCGGCGCAAATGTGGATGGCGGAATAAGGCCCGTCGCCGAGCCCAAAGGCCTGATGGCGGCCCTCGCCGCGTACCGGGACCAACGCCGCCAATTGGTCGCCCGTAAAGGCGTCGTTGTAAGCGCTTATCGTGGCCTTCAAGGCATCGGCGGGCACACCGATGGCAGCGGCCAGGCCGTCCGCATCCGGCGCTTCGATGAGTGTGCCGCCATGATCGAGCAACAATGGATTGGGCGGTGCGGTGCCGCTGGCGCCCACTTCGTCCCAGATTCCTGGGCTCATGATCACCGTCGCCGACAACGGATCATCCAGCTTGGCGACCGCGTTGGCCAGGTACACCCCGCCCCGGCTTTCATCGACGAAGCGTTTGCCATCGCCGTCCACCATTACCCCGGCGACGGCGACGACGTCCATATTCGGATAGGGCCAGAGGGCGTCGTTATGCATCGCCGCCACCGCCAACAGATGGCCGTAGAAATCGCCGAGCGCAGTTAGCGCGGCGCCGGCCTCGGCGGCCATGCGGATGCCGTCGCCGGTGGCCGATGATGTTGCCCGCAGGCGCACCCGGTCCGGTGCATCGGTGATGCTGCCGTTGACCATTTCCGGGTTGGCCTGAAAACCGCCATCGGCGATGACCACCGCGGCGGCTGATATTTCCCGCTCCGCGCCGCCTTCGACTACCCTGACACCGGTGCATTGGCCGCCGGTCATCACAAGCCCGGTTACCTCGGCGCCGCGCCGGACGCTGCCGCCACACTTGATCAGATGGGCTTCGAGAGCTCTGAGCGTGTAATCGCCGCCGCGCCCTTCCCAATCGAGGCCGGCGCGCATACGCCGGGGCGGCGCCAAGACCAGATGCTGGCGCAAATTGACATAGCCGATGCCTTTGGCGACGAACTTGACGCCGATGGCGCGCAGCCATTCCACCGTCGGCCCGGCATTTTCGGCGATGGCGCGCGATAATTCCGGCTTGGCGTAACCGGCGGTCTCTTTTTCGATGGCCGCCGCCAATTCGTCGGCGGAAATGCGCACATCGTTGGAAGCGACGTGAAAGACGCCTGAGGTAATGCGCGAATTGCAGAGATAGCGGTCATCGGTATCCCGCTCCAACACCAGCGCCTTCAATCCTTGATCGGCGGCGCGGGCGGCGGCGGTCAGCCCGGCGAAGCCGCCGCCGATGGCGATCAGATCGAATTTGGTTTCCGCCATGATCTATTGCGGCATGAGCATGTCGATCACGACACGCACCAGCTCCACATAGCTGCGCACAAAAAAGCCGAATATCACGCCGCCGACGATGGCGCCGCCGAGCATCACCGGCGCCGCGCCCAAGGCCACGGCGAAGGCGATGGGCAGCAGCCCGAGGACAACGGCCAGCAAATTGCCGTGGCGGACGAGGATGTTCAGGATCGGATATTGGTTCACGGGCGCGGCCTCCATGTTTGGATATTTGCCGCGCGCACCCTGGCAGATGCGGGCTTGCCGATCAACGCAGTGCTTAGAGGATGAAGCTGACCGAGCCGAGTGAGCCCAATTCGTGGGCGTCGATAACCACCACGCGGCGCGCAATCTTGATGCCGCTATCGCCGACCACCAGCGTATAGTTTGTTGCCCCCACATATTGCCGGATACGTTCATTGCGCCGGAAGCGGTGGCAGATGAAGTTGGCGCTGACCGATAATGTATCACCGTCCCGCCCCGTTATGCGCACGTTGGAGATCATGCGCCGGGTGCGCGAATGGGGATATTCCGCGTGGGCGCGGTCGTTGTACAAGCGTTTCACCCGGGCCCGGATGCGGGAGATATCATCGGCGATGGTAAACAAAGTGTCGCTGGCGGAACCGCCGGGCACATCGTTGGGCGGCACTTCGTAGCGGGCATCCTCGGTGAGCAATTGCAGCCATTCATCCATGCGCCACTCATCCAGCAGGGCCGCCTCCAGATAAAGAAAATCTTCCACCTGGGCGCGGGTTACTTCGGCGCTGCCGCCGCTCAACTTATCGCCCCTTCCATATATTGGGACCAGCGGCGCCAGAAGGTGCGAAGGTGTAACTCGTCCGTGTTGAGCTGCTCGCCGTCCTTGTTCATGCCCCGCGAAATGTCCGACCAGGTCACTTCGCGCCAGCTTTGCAGGCCCGCCTGCACCATCTCCAACGCCTCCACATCGTCCGGCGTCGCGAACCCGCCGGGGCCATAGAAGGTAAGAAAACTGTCGAGCCGTCTCGCCAGGGCCGATTTGGATTCTTCCGCCGGACCCAGCGCCCAGGCCGTCACCCTCATACGGCTGGCCGATATGGGATGAAAGGTGCGGATGGTGATCGACGAGCCGTCATTCAGCACCAGATTGGGAAAGACCACCAGATTGCGGTTTGTATCGGCGATGCGGGTGGCGCGCTTCTCGCCCATCCGGGTCACCAATTCGGCGCGAATTTCGTCGATCTCTTCTTTCGCATCCTCGCCATAGATGGGGATCCAGCGGGCCACCGGGCGGCCCCGGAAATTCACATTGTCTGTGGTGGCGTGGCCGTTGCCGAGATTGCGGCAGATACCGTGGGACGGCAGCAAGTGCCCCTTTTCCGGTGGCTTCATCTCGACGCCTGCGTCTTTTAAATAGCCAAGCCAGGTGGAGTGGGTCGAGAGCAAATGATAGTCGTCGAAGCTGTTTTCCACCAAAAGCTTCCAGTTGGCGGCGATGTCATATTCTTGCGTGCCCTCGATGACCTGCATTTTCCCCGATGGCGACTGATCGACGACCAGATCGATATATTCCGTTGCGCCGGCGAGATAGTCTTCCAAAGGCTCCGCATCGGCGTTGAAATTGACGAAGCAGAAGCCCCGGTAGCTGTCGAACTTGGGCACTTCGCCTAAGGCAAAATCGGCCTTGTCGAAGGCGGGGCCGTAGGACTCGGCGCCGGGCACGGTTTTTAAATTGCCGTCCCGGTCGTAAATCCAGCCGTGGTAGAAACAGGAATAATTGTCCGCGTTGCCTTCGGTCAGGCGGCAGACGGCGGCGCCCCGGTGGCGGCAACTATTCAGAAAGGCGCGCAATTCGCCGGCGGAATCCCGTGCGAATATCACCGGGCGACCGCAGACGTTGCGGGTCTTGAAGTCGCCGGGCTCGGTAATTTCCGATTCGTGGCCGAGATAGATCCAGCAGACATCGAAGATGCGCCGTTGCTCCAATTCGAACACGGCAGGCTCGACCAGGGCGCTCCGATTTAATTTGAAGGTCTGATCGTCGGCATTGTCGATGATGTAGGTTTGGGGGTTGGTTTGATCCATGGGGGCCGCTCTAGCATATTCATGTGCGACCGTCCAAGCCGTTTCTAGTTGCGAATTCCCGGCCTATGATAGAGGCACCCCTTATTATCGGAGATATCATTCATGACTGCCCTTACCGAAGCCATCGACACTCTGGTTACTGGCAACCGCATTTTAGCCCGCGAAAATGTGGTCGATGCCTTTGGCCATATCTCCATGCGCCATCCGGACGACCCAAGCCGCTATTTTCTCGCCTGTTCCAGAAGCCCCGAACTGGTGGAGGCGGACGATATTCTGGAGTTTGCCCTGGATAGCAAATGCATCGACGATAGGGGCAAGACCCTTTATATCGAGCGGCCGATCCATGGCTCCCTCTATCAGGCGCGCCCCGAAATAATGTCGGTGATCCACAATCATTCCACCGCGGTCATTCCGTTCGGCGTATCGAAGACGCCTTTGCGCCCCATTGTCCATGTGGCGGCGCGCATTGGCCATGAAGTGCCGGTCTGGGATATTTATGACAATTTCGGCGACACCGATATTCTGGTGTCCACCAACGATCAGGGTCAGGATTTGGCGCGCGCCATGGGCAATGGGCCGGTGATCCTGATGCGCGGCCACGGCGCCACGGTGGCTGGATTGTCGGTCCAGGACGCGGTCATGACGGCGGTCTATCTACAGGTGAACGCCCAGTTGCAGATGGATGCGTTGCGACTTGGCGAGGTGACCTATCTGCATCCGGGCGAGGTGGATATCCGCCTGGCGCGCAGCCAAAAGTTTGTCGGCAATGATCGCGCCTGGGAATATATGAGCCGCCGCGCCGGGCGCTAGTGTGCTTTAACGCGGGCGCTCGCTTTGCTAAACCGAAACCGCAATCACCGGTGAGATAATATGAAAGCCATTCGCGTATCCGAAAAGTCGGCCAGCTCCGATGAATTGAAGTTCGAGCTGGCGGACATCGACCGCCCTGCCATCGGCGAAGATGAGGCGTTGGTCGAAATTCATGCCAGCGGCGTCAATCCCTCGGACGTCAAGGCGCTCTTGGGCAAGATGCCGAACTTGGTCTGGCCGCGAACGCCGGGGCGCGATTATGCGGGCGTTGTCGTCGACGGCCCCGCCGATAAGATTGGCCAGGAGGTTTGGGGCACCGGCGGAGATTTGGGTATGAAGCGCGATGGCAATCACGCCCAATACGGTACCGTCAAAATCGCCGGGCTGTGCGAGAAGCCATCCAATATCTCCATGAATGAGGCGGGCGGTATCGGTGTGTCGTGGACCTGTGCCTGGCTTGGCATAGTGGACGGCGCCGATGTGGCCGCCGGCGACGTGGTCGTTGTGCTTGGCGCTGCCGGCAAGGTTGGCGAGGCATCGGTACAGATCGCCACCGGCGCCGGCGCAAGAGTGATCGCCGTGGAGCGGGCCAGGAGCGATTACGCGGGCCATGCCAGCGGCCCGGTGGAGGTCATAGATCTCCGCAGCGAACCCGACCTGACCAAAGCGATCCTGGATCGCACTGACGGCAAGGGCGCCGATATCATCATGAACGGCGCCGGCGATCCCTATTTCGTGGCGGCGTCCAATGCCCTCGCCAAACAAGGGCGGCAGATCATCATTTCCACCTTCACCGAAGAAGTGACCATCAATTTGCGCACCTTCTACCGGGGCAACCATAGGCTAATTGGCGTCAGCAACATGGACCACGATCACATTGTGTCGGCGGAATTGCTATCGCGCATGCGCCCCGGTTTCGACGCCGGGGCCTTCAAGCCGTTCCCCATTCTGGATGGCGCCCGCTTCGGGTTGGATGGCGCGAACGATGCCTACCGCATGGTGCTCCAAGACCGTACCCGGGACCGGGTCATCATCCAGCCCCAGCGTTAAGAGGAAATCATGACCGACATTAACGATCTCTATGCCGACGCGTCCTTGGAAGGTGCGGTTACAATCGAAATCGTCTCCAAGGACGGCTTCGATGGCTGGCTGGCTGGCAAAGACGATGCGCAGCGGACCTGGATTGGCAGCGCCGGCTTCAAGGGCGAAGCGGGCGCGCTGTGCCTTGTGCCGGGCACTGATGGCGCCTTAGCCGGGGTGGTTGCCGGCGTTTCCGATGATGGCGACATGTGGGACCTGGGCGGGCTTCGCGAACAATTGCCGGCGGGGCTTTATGCCCTCGAAGGCGCCGCCGATGTGGAAGGCGCCGCTTTGGCCTGGGGGCTCGGCGCCTACAAGTTCGACCGTTACAAGGGCGACAAAATAGCCGATGGCGGTGCCAGGCTGGTCTGGCCCGATGGCTGCCGGGCGGAGCGGGTCTCGAACTGGGTCGAAAGCATTACTCTCACCCGCGATTTGATCAATACCCCGGCCGGCGACATGGGCCCCGCCGATATGGCCGACGCGGCTGCTGGAATTGCCGACAAACACGGCGCCGAAATTACCGTGATTACCGGTGATGCGTTGTTGGAGGCGAATTATCCGTCGATCCACGCGGTTGGCCGGGCCAGTGACAATCCGCCCTTGCTGATCGACATCACTTGGGGCGATCCATCTCATCCCAAGGTAACTCTGGTGGGTAAGGGGGTTTGTTTCGATACCGGCGGCCTCGACATCAAGGCCGCCGACGGCATGAAGCTGATGAAAAAAGATATGGGCGGCGGCGCCAACATGCTCGGCCTCGGCAATATGATCATGGCCAGCGGCTTGGCCGTCCGCTTAAGGGTGTTGGTGCCGGCGGTGGAAAACGCCATCTCCGGCAATGCGCTTTATCCTTTGGATGTGATCACGACCCGGTCCGGCAAAACCATCGAAATCGCCAACACCGATGCGGAAGGCCGCGTTATCCTGGCCGATGCGTTGTTTGAGGGCGGCGCTGAAAACCCGGACCTATTGATCGATTTCGCCACTCTCACCGGCGCCGCGCGGGTGGCTCTAGGCCCCGACCTGCCGGCCCTGTTCTGCAACGACGATGGGCTGGCGGCGGAGTTGATCGCGGCGGCCAAGGCGGTGGACGATCCCCTCTGGCAGCTGCCGCTTTGGGCCGCCTACCGCAAGATGGTGGACGGTGCCACTGCGGACCTAACCAACGCGCCGGAGGGGCGCTTCGGCGGCGCCATCACGGCGGCTTTGTTTCTAGAGGAATTCATCAACGGCGCCAAATCCTGGGCGCATGTGGACTTGATGGGCTGGAACCAATCGGCCAAACCGGGCCGTCCGGTGGGCGGCGAGGCGATGGGAATTCGCGCCGTTTTCGGTGCAATAGAGCAACGGTTCGGTGCGCCAGCAAAATGAATGTGTTGGCATGCAACGAAAATAGACGTAAAACGATACGATAGCGTAACGAGATGCCGGCGGCGGTCATGGAAATCAGTCCCAATCAAGCCCTGGAAATGTGGTGCGAAACCTTCGCCGAAGGCGTGCGCCGGGATGCGCCGGATCTGACCGCCCGCCAGATGGCGGTCCTATTGCTGGTCTATATGACCGAAGCGCCGCACACGGTGCGCGGCATCGCCGACAACTTGAACATATCGAAACCGGCAGTCACCCGCGCCCTCGACAAGCTCTGTAAGCTGGAATTCGTGCGCCGCAAAGAGGATGACTTCGACCGGCGCAGCGTGCTTGTGCAGCGCACCGTCAAGGGCTCCATCTTCCTGCGCGAATATGGGGAGATCATCGCAAAGGCGGGGCTGTCAGTCGATCTCGGCCAGGGCGACTAAATCTTAAATCTTCAGGCGGTGCCCAGATGCCGTTCCCGGGCCAGCCGGAAGCGATCCAGATAGCTCGGCAATACCGCATCTGCGGGAGTTGCCGTGACGCCGAGATCGGCCATGGTGGCGGCGCCGTCCGACACCACGTTATTGGAGCGCATGAGGCGCACCTGATCGGTGGTCAATAGGGGCCAGGGCAGTTTCTCGATCCACCAGCCGAGCATCGACAGCCACCAGAACGGCGCTGGAAACAGGATGCGCTTGCGCCCGGTATGGGCCAGCATCAGTTCCATGATCTCTTTCGCCGAATAGCTTTGCGGCCCGCCGAGCTCGAACGTCTTGCCCTCTACGCCCTCGCCGCCAGCCAGCGCGGCGACAATGCAATCGGCCACATCGCCCACATAGACCGGCTGAAAGCGGGTGCCGCCGTCGCCATAGAAATCGATCACCAGCGGCGCGCCGTCCTTGAAGAATTCCAGGCTAGGGATCGCCGGGCCGCCGAGCACGGGCAGGAACCAGGTAAAGCGCGCCAAGCCGGCAAATAAATTAAAGAACTTGTCTTCGGGCCCGATGATGACGCTCGGGCGGAGGATCACGGCGCCTGGAAAGGCCGCCAATACCGCCGCCTCGCCCTCGGCTTTGGATCTTGCATAGTTGGACGGCGATGCCGCATCGGCGCCAAGGGCGGAGATATGCGCGAAGTTGCGCACCCCGGCTTCGCTGGCAAGTTTCGCCAGGTTGGCCGCGCCGCCCACATGCAGTTTCTGAAAGGTGGCTTCGTTGCCCGCCAGCCGGCCCACCAGATTGACCACCCAATCGGCGCCGGCAACGGCGGCGCGGGTGGTATCCACATCCGTGATGTCGGCAGCCACTGGTACGACGGCGCCCACATCGCCCATGAGTTTCAAATAGCGCGCATCTTCGGGATCGCGCACCGCGACACGGACAATGGCGCCGCCGGCGGCAAGCCGCTGCACCAGATGCCGGCCGATGAAGCCGGAACCGCCAAATACGGTAACGATTTTGTTGTTCATGGTGATTACGCCATCCTCGCCGAATTACCAAAAAGCTGCCTAAGCATACATAGTCCTTCGCCGCGCTTCGGACAACCGGTTGGCGTCCTCGAAGGCGCTTTTCGGACAATCCCTGTTGACAGCATTGGCCTGGACCGGATAGGTACCTCGCAAGTTGGCAGCGGCGTGGCCGCCAGCCGTAACGGCGCCCAGGTGGCGGAATTGGTAGACGCGCTGGCTTCAGGTGCCAGTGGCCGCAAGGCCGTGGAAGTTCGAGTCTTCTCCTGGGTACCAAATTGACGGCTCGCAAATGCGGGCCTTCGGGGAATTGCACCAATATGGCGATAGAACTACATCGCGGCGATTTACCGGACGGCGTTGATTTCGGCGATAGCGTCGCCGTCGACACCGAAACGCTGGGCCTCAACCCCTTGCGCGACCGTCTATGCGTGGTGCAGTTATCGGCCGGCGACGGCAACGCCCATGTGGTTCAGCTTTCCGCCGGCGCCTACGACGCGCCCAATCTGAAAAAACTGTTCACCGATGCGGGCGTCAGCAAAATCTTCCACTATGCCCGCTTCGATGTCGCCACCATCCGCCATCACCTGGGCGTCGAATGCGCGCCGGTGTTCTGCACCAAGATAGCGTCCAAGCTGGTGCGCACCTATACCGGCGATCATGGCCTTTCGGATCTCTCGGCCGAGTTGCTCGGCATCGATATGTCCAAGAAACAGCAGCAGACCGATTGGGGCGGCGAAAATTTGAGCCCCGAGCAACTGGAATATGCGGCCTCGGACGTGCTTTATCTGCACCGTATGCGCGACGAGTTGCAGACCAAGCTGGTGCGCGAAGACCGCCTCGACCTGGCCACCGCCTGCTTCGAATTTTTGACCCACCGGGTAACCCTCGATCTCGCCGGTTGGTCCGAACAGGACATCTTTTCGCATAAATAGACGCGGTGGCACGAACCCTCACCGCCTCTGTGTTGAAAATCCCTTATCTTGGCCAAGGGCGAAATAAATACGCCCACCCACTTGCGCGGAAACGCCAGCAGACTATTTAACTATCAGCGCATGCGCGCGCTCGTGCTCTTGGAAATTGTGAATAAGACGAAGTGGTTCCACGCAGGTCGTGGCCTGTGATTCTGGCCGTTACCGTTGCGCGCCCGATCCCAAAAAACCGTAAGGAAGCGTATGGAACCGTTAGGAATAGTAATGAAACGGTATGGTCATTTTTGGCATAATATGTCGCATCGATGTGCCCCATGAGGCGCGGCATACCAGGGGTGGTATGGGCGGTCTGGCGGGTGCTTCGAGCATCGGACGGTCCAAGACGGACGCCCACATGGCCAACCGGTCCATCCCCAGACCGGCTGGGCACGTTTGGCTTACATTGACCTTTCCCCCGCCGGATATCATAGTAAAGATGGCGTATTTTATGGGAATTCGGGCCTTTTTTGTGCACCCGCCCGGAATTGGATGACCAGCTAATGGCCAAAGAAAACAAGGCGGCAGAGGCGCCGGCGAAACCTGAGCGGCAAAGCGCGAGCGCTGATCTGGCGACCGCGCGCCGCGTTCTTGGTCTCGAAGCCGATGGCTTGGCGGCGCTGGCCAGCTCCCTCGACGGGGATTTCACCAAAGCCATCGATCTGTTCGATGCCGCCGCCGGGCGCATCATCGTTACCGGCATGGGCAAAAGTGGCCATGTGGCCCACAAGGTTGCCTCGACCCTCTCGTCCACCGGAAGGCCGGCCTTGTTCGTGCACCCGGCCGAAGCCAGCCATGGCGATCTCGGCATGCTTGAAGAAGGCGACGCGGTGCTGGCTTATTCCAATTCCGGCGAAACGCCGGAGCTTAGCGACATCATCGCCTACACACGGCGCTTCAAGCTGGCGCTGGTGGCGGTAACGTCCAGGGCGGGCAGCACCATCACCAGTCAGGCGGATGTGAGCATTGTCTTGCCGGCCGCCGAAGAGGCCTGCGCCATCGGCATGGCGCCGACCACATCGACAACCATGATGATGGCCCTCGGCGATGCCATCGCGGTTGCCCTGATGGAGCGCAGGGGCTTTACCGCCGACGATTTCAAGCAGCGCCATCCGGGCGGCAAGCTGGGCAAATTATTGCTCAAGGTTTCCGACATTATGCATACTGGCAATGATCTGCCATTGGCCAGCCCGGACGAAACCATGGCCAATGCGCTGGTGACGATGACCCAGAAAAGCCTCGGCGTGATCGGCGTTGTCGATGGCTCCCGCCGTCTCCTCGGGATCGTCACCGATGGAGATTTGCGCCGCCACATGGCGGACAATTTGTTGCGCCTCAGCGCCGCCGAGGTGATGACCGCGAACCCCAAAACCATCCGCTCCACCGCGCTTGCCAGCGAGGCGGTGCAGGTGATGAACGAAATGCAGATCACCAGTTTGTTCGTGGTCGATGACGGGAAAGTATCGGGGGCGCTGCACATTCATGATTGCTTGCGCGCCGGTGTGGTATAATGGACGGCATGGATACCAGAAATCCTGTTTTGGACGCCGGTCAGGCGATGCCCGCCGGGGCGGGAGCGGACACTGGCCAGGCAACGGCGCGGCGTCCGACCAGCTACAGCCGTTTTGTCATCACCATGAAGGTGGGCTTGCCGATCGTGGCGCTGGGTCTTGTCGGATTGCTGTTCCTCTGGCCGCAAGTCCAGGTCTCGAACATCCGCTTGAGCGTCGGCCTCGCCAGTTTCAAGGCCGCCAATCCGGAAAGCCCGAGCATGGTCAATGCCCGCTTTGTCGGCTCCGACAATCGCGATCAGGCGTTTTCGATCACCGCCGATTTGGCCAAGAATATTTTGCTTGGCAAGTCCAAGGTGGAATTGGAAGTGCCGAAAGCCGATCTCGCCATGCAGGATGGATCGTGGCTGGCGATGACCGCGAAGACCGGGCTCTATGATCAGCAAGGCAAATCCCTGGCGCTCGACGGCGCGGTCAATCTGTTCCATGATTCAGGGTATGAATTTAACACCGAAACGGCGCTGGTGGATTTGGAGGGCGGCATCGCGGTCGGCGATAAACCGGTACAAGGGCAAGGCCCGTTCGGCCAGTTGATGGCGGAGGGGTTCCGAATTGAAAATATGGGCAAAACCATGCTGTTCACCGGCAAGGCCAAGCTGACCATCTACCCGACCGCGCTCCAAGGGCGGAAATGAGCGCGCCCGCACCCACCCGACGTCGTCCGGCGCTAAGTCTGGCGGCGATAGCGGTCATCGTGATTGCGATGGCACCGGCAATCGGATCCGGACAGGGCATCAATCTGGCCAGCACCAACCGCGACAAGCCGATCGAAGTGTTCGCCGACAACGGCATCGAATGGCAACAGGACAACGAGGTGCTGATCGCCAGAGGCAATGCGCGGGCGGTGCGCTCAGGCGTCGATATCAACGCCGAAGTCTTGCGCGCATTTTACAAAAAGAAACAAGAGGGCGGCACTGATCTTGCGCGCCTCGATGCTGCCGGCAATGTGCGCATTACCTCGCCGTCCGAAACCATTACCGGCGAGACAGCAGTGTACGATCTGGAGAAGGCCGTCTTGTTGGTCAACGGCAAAAAGGTGGTCTACCGGTCGGGCGCCGACGTGCTCACCGCCAACCGGCAGATGGAATATTATGAAATTGAGCAGAAGGCGGTGGCGCGCGGCAACGCAACGGCGGTGCATGAGGGCAAGACCGTCCGCGCTGCCACGTTGGTGGCCTGGTTTCGCAAAAACGCCAAGGGCAAATCAGAAGTTTATGAAATTCAGGCCTTTCAAAATGTGGCCATTCTGACCGATCAGGACACCGTGCTTGCCAACAAAGCCATCTATGATGTGATACTGGGGATCGCCACCTTGACCGGCAATGTGCGCATCACCCGGGGCCAAACGCAGCTTGCCGGTGACCGCGCTGAAATAAATGTGAACACCGGAATTAGTAAGCTGTTAACCGACCCTGATACATTATCGGTCCCTGGCGGCACAAAACGCAAAAGGCGGGTTCGAGGGCTGATCCTTCCGACGCGCCCTTAATTCCGACGCGCCGCGAAAAACAAAACGCCGATTGAAATCAAACGGCAAAAAAAACAATAATGGTGGATATGAAACGCCTGTTTAAACATCGCCCGGGGGCTTCGGCCTCGCAACTTTTCGCCGCTCCGATTGCGGAGCCGTTTGCATGAGCGGGCCCGGCGAAATTCCTATCATTGGACCGGACGCCGCCAGCGCGGATGGCGATACCAATGGCGATGCCGGGCGTCCGCATCTGGTTGCCGAAAATGAACGCGGGCTGGTGGCCGTCAATCTTGGCAAGCGCTTCGACAAACGGCCCGTCGTGCGCGGCGTGTCGCTGTCCATCAACCGGGGCGAGGTGGTCGGCTTACTGGGCCCCAACGGCGCCGGCAAGACAACCTGCTTTTACCTGATCACCGGGCTGATCGCTGGCGATTACGGCACGGTCCACTTGGACGGCCAGGATATTACCGATCTGCCCATGTACCGCCGCGCGCGCCTCGGCATCGGCTATCTTCCGCAAGAAGCCTCGATCTTTCGCGGCCTTAGCGTGGAGGCCAATATCCGCGCCGTGCTGGAAGTTGTGGAAAGCTCGCGCGAACGCCGGGACGCGCTTTTGGAAGCGTTGCTGGCCGAGTTTTCGATCAGCCATTTGCGCCGGACCCCGTCGCTGGCGCTATCGGGCGGCGAGCGCCGCCGTGTCGAGATCGCCCGGGCGCTGGCATCCAGGCCGAAATTCGTGCTGCTCGACGAGCCGCTGGCCGGCATCGATCCGATCGCAGTGGGCGACATTCGCGATCTCATATCGCATTTAAAAGACCGGGGCATTGGCGTGCTGATCACCGATCACAATGTGCGCGACACCCTCGGCATCGTGGACCGGGCCTATATCATTCATGACGGCATGGTTCTGATGGAAGGCAAGCCGTCCGATATCGTCGACGACGAAGATGTTCGCCGGGTTTACCTCGGCGAGGATTTTCGGTTTTAGCGGCGAAACGGCATGGCAATAACACCCAGATTAGAGCTGCGCCAGGGCCAGTCTCTGGTCATGACGCCGCAATTGCAGCAGGCGATAAAACTGCTGCAGATGAACAATATGGAATTGAAGGAATTCGTCGAGCAGGAGCTGGCCGAAAATCCTATGTTGGAGCGCGACGAAAGCGATGGTGCGCTGCCCGAAGAAGCGTCGCCGGAGCCCGACAATGATACCGATGGCGGCGGCGAGGATGGCGATGGCGCTGAGACAGACGCGCTGGAATCCATGGATATTTCCCAGTTGGAGACGGTCTCCAAGGATTCAACCGATCCCCTTGATATGGACGATTACGATAACGTCTGGGACGATGGCGGCGGCGGCGCGGGGCAAAGTCCGGGTGCCGACGAGCCGGTGGCGTTTGCGGATTGGGGGAGCGGCGGAAATACAGGGTTTCAGTCCTCCGAATACGGGGTCGAGCAGACCCTGCGCCAAGAGATCAGCCTCCGCGATCATCTGATCAACCAAATCAATATGGATTTCACCGATCCCGCCGACCGGCTGATCGCTGTCCATCTGACCGATCTTTTGGATGAATATGGCCGCCTGCCCGGGGACTGGCACGAAACCGCCTGCCGGCTTGGCTGCGAAATGAGCCGCCTCGAAGCCGTGCTCAAGCGGTTGCAGCAGTGTGATCCAGCCGGAATTTATGCCCGCGATCTGGCCGAATGCTGGGCCATTCAACTCCGCGAGAAGGACCGCCTCGATCCGGCAATGGAAACCTTACTGCAAAACATGGAGCTATTGAAGCTGCATGAATACGGGCAACTGTCGGAGATTTGCTGCGTCGATCACGAAGACATCAAGGAGATGATCGCCGAGATCTGGGCCCTGAACCACCATCCGGCGGAGGCCTTCGATGCGGTGTTGGCGGAGACCATTACGCCCGATGTTCTGATGCGCCCCCGCGGCGCCGGCTGGATTGTAGAGTTGAACAACGAGACCTTGCCCAAGGTGCTGATCAACAATCATTATTATGCCGAGGTCAACGGCGCCGTCCGCACCAAGGAAGAGCGCCAATATGTCACCGACAAATTCCAGTCGGCCAACTGGCTGGTGAAATCCATCCATCAGCGCGCCACCACCATTTTGAAAGTGGCCGCCGAAATCGTGAAGCAGCAGGACGAATTCTTTCGCTTCGGTATTCGCCATCTCAAGCCGCTGATCTTGAAAAATATCGCCGAAGAAATCGAGATGCATGAAAGCACCGTCTCCAGGGTGACTTCCAACAAATATATGCACACACCGCGCGGCCTGTTTGAGCTGAAATATTTTTTCACCTCGGCGATCCAGTCCTCAATGGGCGGCGAGGCCCATTCCGCCGAGGCGGTTCGCCACCGCATCAAATTGCTGATCGACGCCGAGCCGGTGGCGGCCATCCTGTCCGATGACAAATTGGTAACGATGCTACGCGGTGAGGGCATCGATATCGCACGCCGGACGGTGGCTAAATACCGGGAATCGTTGCGCATACCGTCTTCGGTTCAGCGCCGCCGCGAGAAGAAATCGGCCTTGCAGCTGACCTGAATAACTCTATTAAATCAATATGGTAAAGGGGCGCTTGACTCTGGATTGATTGCAATCTAACTTCCCGCCGCCTGCGAGAAAGCTTGGCCCGATTGATTGAAAAATCACATTTGGCATATCAATTATATCGAACAATCAGCTGGTCATTGATTTGACCAATCCATCGGCATTCCCGGTGGCGTGTTCCGCCAACAAACTGCAACTGGTCTTATGGAAATTATCGATCTCATCAATCCCGAAAGTGTCATCCCCAATCTCAAGGTGACGAGCAAGAAACAAGCCTTGCAGGAATTGTCGAAAAAGATCGGTGCATTGGTGGACCAGGAAGAGCGGGTCATTTTTGATCTGTTGCTGGAGCGGGAAAAGCTCGGCACAACCGGGGTCGGCGACGGCATCGCCATTCCGCACGGCAAATTGGATTCCCTGGACAAGCTATGCGGTTTGTTCGCGCGCCTGGAACGCCCGGTGGAGTTCGATGCTATCGATGAGCGGCCGGTGGATCTGATCTTTCTGCTGCTGGCGCCTGAATCGGCGGGCGCCGATCATTTGAAGGCGCTGGCGCGGGTGTCCCGGCTTTTGCGCGACAAGGCCGTTTGCGACAAATTGCGCGGCTCCGATACCGCCGAGGCTTTGTATTCCCTGCTGACCGAGCAGACCGAAAACCGCGCCGCTTAGTTTACGTCCGCTTATTCGGCGTCGATGGCCAGGTCGATATTGCGGCCGCCTCCGCCGCCATCATCAGCATTTTCGATTTTGATTTTGCGCACCTGAGGTTCCGGGATGGGGCGCACCAGATCCACGTGCAGCAAGCCGTCCTGCATACGCGCTTGGGTGACTTCGATGCCCTCGGCGAGGATGAAATTGCGCTGGAATTGGCGCGCCGCGATGCCCCGGTGCAGATAGATACGTTCGTCGTCATCGTCGGATTGGCGCCCGCGGATGACCAGTTGGTTGTCCTCGATGGTCACTTCCAGATATTCCATGGTGAAGCCGGCAACGGCGAGGGTGATGCGCAGCTCCTCGGGCCCGGTCTGTTCGATATTGTAGGGCGGATAGCCATCGGCCGAAGATTTTGACACACGGTCGAGCATCTGCTCGAAATGTTCGAACCCCAAAAGCAGGGGACTGTTGAATACGGGAATGCGCGGCACGGGTCATCTCCTCATTGCTTGAGCGAGCTTAAGGAATGCAAAGCCCTATCAATAGGCACTTGGCATTCTCTATTTGGTAATTGGGCTGAATATCGACCGCCGTCAAGGCCCAGTGGCGCCATCGCGCCCGTAGCGGCCTAGAACAATTGCAGGATGGTGCGTTCCGATTGCGCCGCGATGCCGGTGGCGGCAGCCGCCAATTGGCCGCGGGTTTGCAGCGACAAAATGTTCGCGGCCTCTTCGTTAAGATCGGTCTGGGTCAGTTTCGCCTCGCCCGCCTGGAGGCTGTTTACCAGCTTGTCGGTGAAATCCTGGCGAATTTCGATGACCCCGGCATTGGAGCCGATGACCTGGGCGGTGGAGCGGATTTGCGCCTTGGCGGCGTCGATGCTGGCGGCATCGGTGACCGTCACGCCGAGGGTCGCGGAATCGCTGGCAACGCCGGTTATGGTGACGCTCGAGGTGCCATCTTCGTTGAGGTTAATGTTTAGATCATCGGGCGATGCGCCGATCAGATTGGTGCCGCCGTAGGACGTGTCGCGGGCAAAATTGTCCAGTTGGCCCTTGATGACATTGAACTGATTGGCAAGCTCCGCCTGTTTGGCGACGTCGTCGGTGGCCGCATGCTGGTACGCCACCGCTTTCAACTGGTCCAGGGTCTGATCGATGGTATTGAGACCGCTCAGGGTTGTTTTAAGCCGGCTCGAGCCTTGGCTGATATTGTCCTTGATAGCCAGCAGGTCCGCCGCCCGGTTGGAAAGGCTGTTGGAGATCGAAATCGCAATGGGTTTTTCGATCGCCGATGAATATTTTTTGCCGGTCGCAATGCGCGCCTGCGACTTTTCGGTCAGCTCGGCAATGCGTTGCGCGGAGCCGAGCGTAGTCCGAACTGGGTGGCTGAGATTGACTTGCATAATCTTGTACCCGCGGTTCCGCTACCATCGCCCCGATCCAAATTCGAGGCCTAAGGCCGGTTACTTTGCGTCCCGCCGTTTCCGGCAGTTTGCCAATGGGTGCGCTAGTCCTATTTGGCCGCGCGATCCCTCCAAATTCCTTAAGCCACAATAGGGCATAATTCCAAATTTGGCTGTGACCGCAGTCACAGATTGGGATCGGCGGTCTACGCGCCCGCTAATTCTGATATAATGACTTTCTCTGAAATTTCAATGTCTTTGGCGGCATCGATTAGGGTCCAGTCCATGGTGCCCTGCTCATAGCCTTCCTGTTGTCTTGCGATGGCAACCGTGGCGTCCGAGACATTGCCGCTGCGCGCCTCTATTCGCTGCTCCCGCTCAGGCAAAGGGCTGTGCAGCCAAAAACCGGTGAAGCCGGCGAAATCGCCAATCTCCGTGGCTATCTCATCGGCCAGCCGGGCCACATCCCGGCGTTGATCGGCATCTGCGTAGACCGCATCCAGGATCACCGATTGGCCGCCCATCAGGGCGATACGGGCATCATCGATCATGCGGCCAAAGACCCGCTTGGTCATGGCTTTGGAATAATCCTCCGGCGCCAATTGCGCGAACAAATCGGCGCCCGCCAGGCGTTTGCGGATGACGTCGCTGCGCAATACCAGCGCCCCCGGTGCCGCACCGATTTTGGCGGCGATGCGCGCCGCCAGGGTAGACTTGCCGGTCCCGGACAAACCGCCGATGGCGACCAATTTTGCGGGCGGCGGCGCTAGGTAGGCAATTGCCTCGGCAAGATAAGCGGCGGCCTCGGCGCTCTGCTTCCCGCTGGCGGCGGTGACGTGGGAGCGAACCGCCGCGCGCATGGACAAGAACAGCGGCATCGCCGCCAGACCGGCCACGTCACCGGTGAGATCCATGGTCCGGTTGAAGACCGCCGAGGCTTCATCGGTCAGTCCCTTGTGGCAAAGATCCATGACCAGGAAGGCAAAATCATAAAGGGTATCGATGATCGAAAACGCATCCGAGAACTCGATCCCATCGAACAAAACCGGCGCGTTATCGATCAGAACAATATTGCGCAAGTGCAGATCGCCGTGGCACTGGCGCACAAAACCGGCCGCGGCGCGGGCATCCATCAGGCCGCCGATACGGTCCAGATGGCGGCGCGACAATTCGGCCAGTGATTTCAGATCGCCCGCCGACAACGCCTCCCGGCCAAAGCGGTTCAGGCATTCCAGATTGTTGTCGATGATGGCCGCTGCTGCTGCCCGGCCGCCGCGATCGTTATATACTTTAGCACCTTCGTGCAGATCGTGGATCTCCCGGGCCAGGGTTTCCATCAATGCCATGTTCAGCCCGCCCCGTTCCGCCAGCCTGTCGAAAAGCATGTCCTGATCGAAGCGGCGCATGCAAACCAGCCATTCGATTATGTCGCCGCCGTCCGGCAAAGCGTCCTCCGGGTGCAGGCTGCGTTCCCCCCCGGCGTTCATAACCACCGCCACCAGACCCAGATACAGATCAGGCGCTCCCCGACGGTTTAGGCGCAGCTCCCGGGCGCAGGCTTCTTTTCGTGAGCCGAGGGTTGTGAAATCCAAGTAGGGAAACAGAACCGCCCGCTTCAGTTTGTAGGCGCGGCTGCCGGCCAGAAATACCACCGATATGTGGGTTTCGATTACCGCCACTTCGCTGGCATCGCCGCCGGGATAGCTGTTGGCGCGCGCCAAGAAAGCGATTGTTCCGGCCTGATCACCGCCGCTTACCTGACTTGCCTGAATTGGGGCGCCCATATATTTCCGCCTTTCAGGAGTTCGAATATTGCACCCTATCAAAGCTCCGGTATTTGACCATCGTCAATGAGAGGACCCGCTATCGGCACTATAATTCTATTCATCCGAGCGTTTCCGGTTGCAGATACTGGCAGGAGGAAAAAATGGGTTTTAAGGACATTCTCGTTCACGTCGACGAGGCCAAGGCTAGCCAAAAAAGAATTCGCGTATCGGCGGAACTGGCGGCGCGCCATGATGCCCATTTGATCGGCCTGCATCCGATACCGAAACCCGTTGTGCCGGCGCTTGAAGTTTTTGCGCGATTGCCGCCTGGCTACATGGAGGATCAGATCGCTTACGCCGCCGGCGTCGCGGACAGCGCCAAAGCCTGTTTTGTCGAAGAGGCCGAAAAGGCCGGCATCCAGTTTGAATGGCGCCAGCAAGAAGGCCATCCCGGAGATGTGGTCCGCACCCACGCCCGCTATTGCGATTTACTGGTCCTTGGGCAACGCGATCCGGACGCCAGCCACAATGACGGCAATTTGCCGGTCAGCGCTTTGTTGTCGGTTGGCCGCCCGGTCCTGATCATCCCTTACGCCGGCGATGTGGAAAGCTTGGGCGCCCGGGTCATGGTCGGCTGGGATTCCTCGTCCCAGGCGACGCGCGCGGTGCATGATGCCCTGCCCCTGATTGCCGAGGCCGGTCACGTGGACATAATTGCCGTCAATCCTGAAGGCGTTGGCGATCACGGCGCCATCCCTTGCGCCGATATCAGCCTGCACCTGGCTCGCCACGGTATCGACGCCGAAGCCCAGTCGATCGTCGTCACCGATATCGGGGTCGCCGACATTCTCTTGTCGCGTGCCGCCGACAAGGGCGTCGATCTGTTTGTCATGGGTGCCTACGGACATTCCAGGTGGCGCGAACTGGTGCTTGGCGGCGTTACCGCCGAGATGCTGGAACATATGACCATGCCGGTATTGATGGCGCACTGAGTTTGAAGATCGATCCTCAGACTAAACGAAGTGCTCGGGCTCGAATTCCTGAAACAAATCATTCATCTCTGGAATGATGACCTTGCGCCCGGAAAACACCGCGATGCCGTCTTGTTCCATCTTGGCGATGGTCCGCGACATGGATTCCGGGGTGGTGCCGATCATCGATGCCAAATCGTGGCGCGATAGGGGCAATTCAAATTCGATCGGGCGTTGTTCCTTGCCGGTCGCATAGCGATCCACCAGAACCGTCAGCAAATGGGCAAAGCGGGCGCGCACCGAAAGCGTCGCGTTATGCAGAATTTTTTCCTCGGCGCTGCCGAGATTGCGCGATACCCGTTTCAGATAGCGAAGCCCAAGTGCTGGGTTCTGGGCCAAAAGGGTGCGCACCGTGGCCACATCGATGAGACAGACCTTGCTCGGCTCCAACGCCTCGGCACTGGCGTGATAGTCCTCGCCGGCCAAGAACGCGCGGTATCCCATGGTATCGCCGGGATTGTTGAGATGCAACAGGATCGAATTGCCGTCAGCGTTGGTCTTGCGCACGCCGACCAGACCGGCTTCAAGGCAATAGACACCGTTGCAGCTATCGCCTTCGTGGAAAATGACATCGCCCGGGGTGTATTCCCTGGTGACACGGCCCCGTTCCAGCAGCTCGAGCTCCTTGTCCGAGAGCACGCACCATTCGGTGCGGTCGCGATTTTGGCAGGTAAAGCAATTCAAACTATGCGAGTTGGCACCCGAGGTGGCCATGCAACAAATCTCCGTTAAACCCTGCCGATCAGCTTTTGCTTGGGTACTTTTTTCATGCCGGCGGGTTTTGTTCCCTTAACCCCTAAAACTTCGCACGGTGGCCAGTTTCTGAAAAGAAATATTTTTTAAATGCTCTTGATCCCGGTCAAAGAACCGCCCGCGCCGGGCCGCTACCATCGCCAATGAAACATGCCCATGAATATTTGGGATCGATCCAGACTGTTGGCGATATTATGAAAAACCAATACCGAGTTTGCTCCACATGTTCCAGCGCCTGCCGCCCAGCCGCTAAGGACCGCACCGATATGGGTAATATCCGCGCCTCGGCAGTCAAGTTTATCGACCGGTTCGGGACGCGCGCTTCGGTGGAAGCGGCGCGGCGCGCGGACGAACTTCGGGACGCCGGCGACGTGCAGGCCCGGGTTCGCTGGCAGCTTATCGACCGCGAGATCAACAATATTTTCTCGAGCGGTGCGCCGGAGCTGGGCGCGCTGCCCAGTTAAGCCACCGACATAGGAGGTGACAATGTTCGCTCTAGATATCATGACCACCAACGTGATCACCGTCCGCCCCGAGCACACGGTCGCCGAGGTGGCGAAGCTGTTGATCGACCGCAGAATATCTGCGGCGCCGGTTGTCGATGACGAGGGCCGGCTTCTCGGCATCGTCAGCGAGGGCGATCTGGTGCACCGGGTGCTCGGCGACAATGAGGCGCCGCGCTCGTGGTGGTTGACCATCCTCGGCGATCCGACCGACATCCCGGACGAGTATGCCAAACTGCACGGCACCACGGCGGGCGATGTGATGACCCGCGACGTGATCACGGTGCCCAGCTTCACCTCGGTCAATTCGATCGCCGAGCTTTTGGAAAGCCATCACATCAAGCGCGTTCCGATCGTCGATGAAGGCCGGCTGGTTGGCATCGTCAGCCGCGCCAATATCATCCAGGCTTTGATCGCGCGCCCCTCCATGCGCCCCGCGCCGGCGTCGAAATCGGATCAGGATATCCGTGCCGCCTTGCTGACCGAATTCGCCAATCACCCCTGGTCGAACGCATCGACGTTCAATGTGGCGGTCGACGAGGGCGTTGTCCGCTATTGGGGCTTTGTCGAGAGCGACGGCGCCAAGGAAGCTATGCGTATCGCCGCCGAAAACATGGCGGGTGTGAAATCGGTTGAATCGAATCTCGGTGTTGCCTCCCGCTCGCCTGATTATATCTAGCGAGCCGCCTACGCACCACCGGATGACCCGGGTGTCCTACCGGCCCGGTACGTTCCCTGAAACTGACTTTGGCCTGGCGTTAATTCGCCAGGCCAATTTTTCTTGGGGTCCTCTAAACCCTAATCCCGCTCGACGCACATGGCGATGCCCATGCCGCCGCCGATGCACAAGGTGGCCAGGCCGCGGCCAACGTCCCGGCGCTGCATCTCGTGGACCAGCGTAATTAGAATGCGCGCCCCCGATGCGCCGATGGGGTGGCCAAGGGCGATGGCGCCGCCATTGACGTTGAGCTTATCGGCATCCCAGCCCAGTTCCTTGGCGACCGCGCAGGCCTGTGCGGCGAAGGCCTCGTTGGCCTCGATCAAATCCAGATCGGCGGCCGTCCAGCCGGCTTTTTCGAGGGCCGCGCGGCTGGCCGGGATCGGGCCGGAGCCCATAATCGCCGGATCGACGCCCGCTGTCGCCCAGCTTTTAATGCGCGCCAGCGGCTGCAGGCTGCGCGCTGCCGCGTCATCGGCGCGCATCAGCACCAGCGCTGCGGCGCCGTCATTGATGCCCGATGCGTTACCGGCGGTGACGGTGCCGTCCTTGTCGAAGGCCGGGCGTAGGTTCGCCAGACTTTCCGCGGTGACGCCGCTGCGCGGATATTCATCTTTATCGATAACCACCTCGCCCTTGCGGCTGGCTACCGTGACCGGGGCGATTTCTTCGGTGAAGCGGCCGGCCTTTTGCGCCGCCTCGGCGCGGGCTTGGGAGGTGGCGGCGAACGCATCCTGCTGGTCCCGGGAAATTTGCCATTTCTCGGCGACGTTCTCCGCCGTTATGCCCATGTGATAGCCGTTGAAAGCGTCCCACAATCCGTCCTTAATCATGGTGTCGACCAACTCCAAGGCGCCCATCTTGGTGCCGGTACGCATGGGCGCCGCGTGCGGCGAAAGGCTCATGTTTTCCTGGCCGCCGGCAACCACGATGGCGGCGTCGCCGGCCCGAATGGATTGGGCGCCGATGGCCACCGCGCGAAGGCCCGATCCGCACACCTGATTGATTCCGAAGGCGGTGCTTGTCGCGGGGATGCCGGCGTTCATGGCAGCCTGGCGCGCCGGGTTCATGCCGGCGCCGGCGCCCAATACCTGGCCGAGGACGACTTCGGCAACCTCCGATGGCTCGATACCTGCGCGCTCAATAGCGGCGGTGATGGCGGCCGTGCCCAGATCATGGGCCGGCGTCCCGGTAAAGGCGCCATTGAAGGCGCCGATGGGCGTCCTGGCGGCGCCGGCGATAACGATTTCGGTGTCGTTGCTCATGCTTGATCTCTTTCCTTAAGGTCCGGCCGTTTGGACCCCATTGTTCGCAATTTTTAGCCTAGCGTCCAGCCGGTCCACGCCGCCTAACGTACCGCCGTCATAGCGGCGGCCCGGTCCAGCTTTCCCCGGGGCCAGGTCCGGGGCGTGGATGGCGGGGTATCGTCGCTGGCGACCTTGGCGCCTACTCCAACCTTGGTAATCTCCACCCGTCCGGCCTTGTTTTCGATGCTAATGGCGTGTCCACCCAACAATGCAAATTGATGTACCCCATCAAGCAGCCCGCCCCAGAAGGTGGTGCCGCGCACGCCAATGGTGGCGACGCTGGTGTGGAGCTTGAACGGGCGCGCTTTCAACTGGGCGATTTTTCCGGTCACCACCTTGACGGCGCCGGTCATCAGCCGGATGGCGGCATTGCCCTGGCCTTGTTCCAGGAAATATTTCTCGACCACGAACAGGGTCCGCTCGCCCAAAGTAAATTTGGCATCATCGATCATGCGGATTTCCAATCTGGCACCTTTGCCGGTGGACAATACATCACCGAGAAAAATACCGGCGCCCTTGGCCAGCACTCTCGGCGCCGCGTCCTGCATGGCGAACGCGGAGCCGTTAATAGTGGTGATGACGCCCACCTTTTCGTCGTCCACCGCTGCACCGGCGCCAGCCAAAAACAATACCCCGGCGGCAATAACCGGAATCACCAGAACCCGGCGTAAATGGGCAAAATTACGCAAATATTTCATGACGGCTCTCAATTCTGTTTCGATTGCAGGTGTTTCAGTGCAGACGCGCGCCAACGACATAGGCGCGAATGGTTTCCTCGCCGAGGGCTTTGGAAGCCTCCAGCCGGTTGACGCCAGAAACCAGTACGAAGCGGTCCTTGCCGCGGCGCACTTGAATCGGCTGCTCGTCGTCGTCTTCCATCATCGCCTCTGCCTCGGCCTCAACCTTTTCAGGCTGGATTTCCTTGCGCCGCTCCGCAGGCACGTAAATTTCGTTGATATTTACAAATTCTGACTTGAGTAAAATTTCCGCCTCCTGTTTTCTGGTATGCCCCCAGCCTACACCAACCTGGCCTTAAGCACGAATCCCGCCATGGCGGCGCGGCTGGCGCATGGAAATCGGATGGGATACCATCATTGCCGCGCCAATCAAGGGGAGAGCCGCCATGAAATCACGCTACGGTTTCCATGTTCCCGCCGCCGATAACAGCCTTGCCCTGGTTGGGCCCGGCGAGCCCATGGGCGAATTGATGCGCCGCTACTGGCAGCCCTTGTGCCTGTCGGGCGATTTGGCCCATGGCGATGCCAGCCTGCCGCGCCGGGTGCGTATTTTGTGCGAAGACCTGGTTGTGTTTCGGGGTCCCTCCGGCCAGGTGGGGTGCCTGGAATTGCATTGTGCGCACCGGGGCACGTCGCTGGAATATGGCCAGATCGAAGCTGGCGGCATCCGCTGCTGCTACCACGGCTGGCTGTTCGATGCGCAAGGCCAATGCACCGACATGCCTGCCGAAGAGCCCGACATGGTGGCCAAGATGGATGTCTGGCAGCCGGCCTACCCGGTGCACGAATTTGGCGGTTTGGTGTTCATCTATATGGGGCCGCCCGAATTGCAGCCCTTGTTTCCCATGTACGACATTATCGACGTGGCCGGGCGGGATGACGTGGTGCTGCGCGGCATGCGTCTTTGGGAAGATCATTCGGTTGGCTTCGTGCGCGACTGCAACTGGTTGCAGGCGTTCGAAAATGTTGTCGATGCCTATCATCTTTTGCAACTGCACGCCGCCATTTCCGGCGATCAGTTCGGCTCGTCCGTGACGGCGCCCGGCGCGCCGGAAATCAGCTTCGAGGAAACGCCCTTGGGCGTGCGCTATCACATGCTTCGGGATTTGCCGAACGGCAACCGGTTGGAGCGTTTCGGCGAGGCGTGCCTGCCCAATATTATGCTGATCCCGTCCATCCACGAGCCCGGCACGGACGTTAAAACCAAAGAGCGCGCTACCGAGCTTAGTTTCTGCGTGCCGGTGGATAACGAGACCATCTGCGCCCTGACCATTGTCGCCTGGCCGGCCAAGGACGGCGTGCCGCTGGAAGATTGGAAACCCGGCACCGACACCATCACCGATATCCGCCCCGGCAATTTTCGCAGCCGCCCTTACGAGGAGAAGCAGCGCCATCCGGACGATATGGAGGCCCAGGAAAGCCAGCGCCGCATTTCGGTGCACGGGCTCGAACATCTGGGCCGCTCGGACGTTGGCGTGGCCATGCTGCGCCAGCAATTCCGGGACGCCCTGAAAGCCATGGAGCGGGGCGAAGACCCGCCCAACATCCAGCGCGATAAGGGCGCCAACAAATCCATCCCGACGCACGCTTGGAACACCGTAACGGCGGGCGGCGCGGGAGCCAAGGCGGCGGAATGAGCAAGGCCGCGCCGGATCCATAAGCCGCCGCCCAGCAGAGCCTCTACCGCCCCATACCATCCTTGGTATGCCGGCCCCAAATGGGACACCAAGCTGCGACATATATTCTGAGTTTTGACCATACCGTTTCATTACTATTCCTAACGGAACATACCGGAACATACCGATTTTGCGCATAGCTGGCGGCGCCGGAACGGGCCGGCCGCAGACTTCAAATTGTCAAAGAACACTGTCTCTTAAATAGTCTGTTGAGCGCCCGGCGCAAGGGGCGAACGCCGGCTTTCATTTTGAACGCCTGCGCGCCATGATGCGGCCATGTTCGAAAATTTCAGCCAGTCTGATATCGACATCGGCGCCGGAACCATCCGCACTTTTACCGCGGGCGACGGGCCGCCATTGTTGTTGCTACACGGCTACCCGCAGAGCCATGTCATGTGGCACAAGATCGCGGCGAGGCTGGCCGAAGATTTCACCGTGGTCGCCACCGATCTTCGCGGCTATGGGGATTCGTTCAAACCGGATGGCGGCGACGACCATAGCGCCTATTCCTTCCGCGCCATGGCCGCCGATCAGGTGGCGGTGATGCAGTCTATGGGGCATGACGAGTTTTTCGTCGCCGGCCACGACCGGGGGGCGCGGGTCAGCCATCGTATGGCGCTCGATCATCCCGGTGCCGTCAAAGCCATGGCGCTCCTGGATATCGTGCCCACGCTCACCTTGTACCGGAACATCAACCAAACCCTCGCGACCGGCTATTTCCATTGGTTTTTTCTCATCCAGCGCTTTGATTTCCCCGAACGCCTGATCGGCGCGGACCCGGAATATTACGTGCGCCGCATCGGTGCTGCGGCCAAGTCGGTCGATTGTTTCACCGGGGACGCCATGGCCGAATATATTCGCTGTTTCTCGGACCCGGCTACCATCCACGCAACTTGCGAAGACTACCGCGCCGCTGCCGGTATCGATCTTGTCCATGACGAGGCGGATCAGGATCGCAAGGTGGGCTGCCCCACATTGGTTTTGTGGAGCGCGCCCGGATTGATGGGCCAAAACTTCGACATGTTGGATGTGTGGCGGGAAAAATGCGCCGACGTCAGGGGCCGGGGATTGGATAGCAGCCACTTCCTGCCCGAAGATGCACCGGGCGAAACCCATCAGGAATTGAAGGCGTTTTTTAAAACCTGATTGCGGCGCGCCGGGCCATTTCCGGGCGCCAGGCTTAAATACAAGGAGCGAAACCAATGACCGATTTCGGATTGAATGACGTGCGCCCGGCGGTGGTTGCCATCGGCTGCCACTACGGCCACCTGGCGCCGGACTTGGCGACGCTAAGCGCGGTGCGATAAGACGCCAGCCGGGCGCCCCGATGGGGCACTCCCCCTGGTTGAGATAAGACGGTTGAACCGCAGAGATCACAGAGGAGTGGAAGAATGAAAATTATTCTTGTGCTTGGAGGCGGGATATTAATCGCCTTGGGTTTGTTGTTTGTTGGTCAAGGATTAGACGTCATCCGATGGCCGTCTCGCAGCTTTATGATCAACGATATCCGGTGGACCTACTATGGCGGCGGCATCGCAGTGCTGGGATTAATCCTGATATTCATCGGGCGGCGTCGCTAAAAATGGAAGAAATTTGAACCGCAGAGACGCTGAGACGTTAGAGGTTTTGGGCAAAGCGTATTTTGTGACCTTGTTCTTCCCAATGCTATATTTAGAGTAGCGATAATTAACCACTGTAACGGCGGCGAACCCATGAGAATACCTGTCCTGATAATATATGTTGTGATGGCCTGTTTCGTCTCAGGAATGTCTTCTCTATCAAACAACGCCAACGCCCAGCGAAAATTACCGCCCGCCCATATAATCATGAAGCGACGTGATGGAAATGGGGACAATAAAATATCTACTGACGAATGGAGGGGCCGGCGACCATTTACGTCGTTGGATACCGATAGTGATGGTTTCATATCATTCTCCGAGCTCCACTCGGTGTATGGGGGAAGTGGTGTTGTTCTAAGCCGCTCGCCCTCGGAGGATCGTTGCGGGAGCCGTGAAAAATCACCGTTTCAGCTGATTAAAACTGGCCGCGCCAATTGGAAGACCGTTTCTGGCTCGCTGGCCCAGTTTAATCATCAAGACTCTCTGGTGAAAACGTGGTTGCCAAAAAATACCACCAACCCCCCTGTTATGGTCTACGCACATGACGGCGCTGGATTTACCGAGGCCGATGGTCGCCGCGTATCCATGTTCCGGGAGCACGGGTTTGCAACCGTATCATTTGATGCATTTAGAATGAACGGCCTTGACGATCCCAAATGGATCAATCGCAACGTATCCAATATTGGCAAGCAAAGGATGATCATTCAGGTTTTGAAGGGCGCTATTGGTTTTGCCCTAGACAGCGATGATTTCGATACCAAGAACATTTTTCTATACGGTCAATCAAATGGCGGAATGGCCGTTGTTAATGCTCTCGAATGCGTCAGCGGAGATGATAAAATTAGGGCGATTATAGCTGAAGGAATGGCGGCGGGCGGCCTGGGTAAACCTAATTTGAAAGTCCCGGTCAGATTATATTACGGTAACCAAGATAATTGGGGCGGTGTTCGAGAAGACGATTTTTTATGGAAGCGGGTTGCGCGCTGGATGAACAATAAAATTTCGATCGAGGACTGGGTTATTCGCCAGAAGAATGCAGGGAACGATTTCAAGCTGGTATTTTTCCAAGGTGCTGGCCATAGTTTTCATTCCGGAAACCTTACTGCAGTAGAAAGAAAGCTGGCTACTGGTAAGAGCGTTACCGGATATATCGGCGCCGAGAATGGGGTGGTTTCCGCGTATGAAAAGGCCTTGTTTGACTTCGTTAATTCACGATTGCATAAATAAAAGCGCGCGCCTCCAATTCTTTGAATCCCAGCCACCCATACCCTGCCTCGTTATAACCCGGAAAACGGGGCCTTATTCGGCGGCTGCGGCGTCGAGGATTTCTTGCGGGGTGGAACTGACCACTTCGGCATAGTCCGGCGTAAATGCGCCCTTGTCGGCGTCTTCGATCAACCCGACGAATTCTGGGTGAAGGTCCTTCAGCTTGACTAGAATTCGAGCATGTTCCGCCACATCAGCCCATTCGGCGATCAGATAGAATCGCTGCGAATCTTCGGTGTGGCGCAGCAGCACGCCGTCCTTCACCTGGGCCGCGGATTTATGCATGGGATTGGCATCGGAATAATCAAATTCGACGAATTTTTCGATGAACTCTTCCTCCTTTCCGGCCTTCACACGGAAATCATAGATATGGAAAAAGTTGCCTTTCTTGGCGAGCGCTTGCTGGACCATGGCGATATTCCTTCCCTGGATGTTCTATATGCAAACCCTACCCGCCGGCGCGACAGGGATCAACGCGCCAAGGGGAAGCCGGGTTGCAGTTTAATTCGTGTACTGTCACGAATTAAATAAGGTAAATGCGATCCTCAGCCGGGCTGAGCCGTTGGGCCAGTCCCACGTAAGGTGGACTATGGGTTCAGCAACTCTTTCGCCCGCTCCAACGCCTCGCCCTCGAGAAACGGCAAATGATGGTCGTCCTTGGAGATCGGCGTTACGTTTTCGCCAACTAGGGTCCAGCCGGCGCCGCCGTCTTCGGAGGTGTAAATCTCGCCGGTCGCCGTGCCGACGCTGAGCAACATGCCGCCCGGCCAGTGGTACATGCTCATGGCTTCAAAGGCGCCAACCACCGGGTCCGGCAGGCCGTTGTTCAATTCCAGCCAGCTCTGCCCCCCATCTGTGGAGCGCAGAATCGCCGATTCTGCCTTGCCGGCCTCGTACCAATAGCCCGGGTTCCGGTAAGAGCCGCCCATATATAATGTGCGGTCATCGGCGGGATCGAAGAACAGGAAATCGGGATAGCCCATGCGCTCGCCGCGCTGCATCAGATGGCTCCAATCGCCGCCGCCGTTGCGGCTGGTATAGAGACCCTCGCCGGACGCCAGATACATCAGGGCGGTATCGTTGTCGGAAATAAGAAGCCGGTGCACATCCCGATAGGCGATCTCGTCCGGGTCCGAATAGCTGGCAAGCTCGCACCATGTCGCGCCGTCGTCGGTGGATTTCAAAAGCGCGCCCTGCTCGACAAGCACATAGAGGGTCGTGGGCACGCCGGGATCGATGACGATGTCTTTCACGTGGGGGATATGGGGCGGCGGCGGGAAGGTCCATTTGTCGGTGTCGGGCACGGCGTGGATGGACGGGATCTCGGACCAGCTTTGCCCAAGATCGTCGGAACGGTAAAGCCCCGCAGGCGAGGTTCCGGCAAACAAAGTCACCGAATCGCCGATGGTGCGCGCCGTCAGGGAATAGATGTGGGGGCGGTCGAGGCCTTTGTTGATCGCCCGCCAGCTTTCACCGGTGCCATCGTCCGACACCCACATGCCGCCATTGGCATGGGCGCCGGCAAACAGCTTGCCCGAGACCGGCTCATAAACAAGCGCGCCCACATGGCGCTCGTTCAGGGATCGCGCGGTGGAGGTCCAAGGGTTGCCGGGGCCGTCCCGCTCCAAGGTGACGACGCCTTCCAATGTGGCGGCGACAAGACAGGTGGGCGGGCCTTCGCCTTCGATCAGGTTGGCGCCGTTGGGGGACAGATAGCTGGTTCCGCTGGTCATGGTTCCGCTGGGCATGGAATGTCCTTTCATTGCGCGTGGCTTTCGTCTTCTATGCCGGGGCTGTATGGTTGCACGGCATGGCGCCCCATAACAAATGAAATGGCGCAAGTCAGAGGAGAACAGGCGATGGATATGTATTCAGGCTTGCCGCGGAAAACGCGGGAGTATCAAAATTTTGCCATGGATTCGACCTTTTGGAACAATTTCCAGTTCCGCGGCGATGACGTATTCATCTCGTCCTATGGCAAGGCGGGCACCACCTGGATGCAGCAGATCGTGGCTCAGTTTATCTTTGAAGGGGAGACCGACGACAAGCCGATCGGCGATATTTCCCAATGGGTGGATTTCCGCATTCCATCGCTGGATATAAAAATGCCGATGATCGAGGCGCAGACCCATCGCCGCTTCTTGAAGACCCATCTGCCGGTGGATGCCTTGGTGTTTTCGCCCATGGCCAAATATCTTTATGTGGCCCGCGATGGCCGCGATGTGCTTTGGAGTATGTACAACCACCACGCCAATCTGAACAACATTCTTTATGATGCCCTGGATGCCGAACCAGTTCAGTTCGGCCCCAATATCGAGCCGCCCAGGACATCCGATTTGCGCGAATATTTCAACGACTGGCTGCGCGACGACGGCTTCCCGTTCTGGCCATTTTGGGAGAATGTCCGCACCTGGTGGGAAATTCGCCACCTGCCCAACGTCCGCTTCGTCCACTACCAAAACCTCAAGAACGATATGGAAGGCGAAATGGAATCCATCGGCGAGTTCCTGGGCTACGATGTGGGTTCGATCACCAAGGGCAAGTGGGACGATTATGTGCGCCATTGCACCTTCAACCACATGAAGAACAATGCCCCCAACTCGACGCCCATGGGCGGCGCGCTGTGGGACGGCGGCGCCCAAGTGTTCGTCAACAAGGGCACCAACAAGCGCTGGACCGATACTTTGACCGCCGCCGATGTCGAAGCCTACGAGACGCGTGCGCTGGAAGAGCTGGGACCGGAATGCGCCTATTGGCTGGCCACCGGCATCGGCGCTTAGATTAGCAGGGGGTAAGCAAATCTGATGGACGTTAAATTCGTCGACACCACGTTCCGCGACGGCTCCCAAAGCCTGTGGGCGTCGGGTATGCGCTCCGGCATGATGGAGGCGGTCGCCGCCGATATGGACCGGGCCGGCTTCGATGTGATTGAAGTACCCGCCAACGCTATCTATTTCAAAAAGATCATCCGCGACCTGAAAGAAGACCCCTGGGCGCTGATGGCGTCGCTGGCGGAAAAAATGCCCAACGCCAAAAAGGCCTGCATGGGCGGCACTCTCAATCTCAACTTGTTCGGAACGCCGACGCCGCCGGTACTGGGCAAGCTGTTTTTTAAGATTTTGGCGGAGATGGGCGCATTGCAGCGGGTGCAGATCATGAGCAACACCCACGATCAGATCAAACGCGACTTTCCGGATCTGATACCGGCCATCAAAGATGTGGGCATGGATACGGCGGCGGCTATTTGCTATTCCATCTCGCCGCGCCACACGGACGAACATTTCGCACAAAAGACCCGGGAAGTGGCGGCCTGGGAGCCGGATGTTATCTACCTGAAAGACCAGGGCGGCTTGATGACCCCGGACCGCATCCGCACTCTGCTGCCGATCATTGCCGAGAACGCCGGCGCAATCCCGGTGGAGGTGCATTCCCACTGCACCACCGGCTTAGCGCCGCTGGTGTATATGGAGGCGCTGGCGCTTGGGGTTCCCACCTTGCATACGGGAATTCCGCCGCTGGCCGAAGGCTCGGCGCAGCCATCGGTTCTGTCGACAGCACGCAACGCGCGGATGATGGGCCACTCCCATAATCTAGATGAAGAGCTGCTCAGCGATATCGCCCGGCGCTTGTGCGCCATCGCTGCCCAAGACGGCATGCCCATCGGTGCGCCCATGCAATACGACCAGGCCCAATATATCCATCAGATACCGGGCGGCGTGATTTCCAATCTCCGCTTTCAGCTTGCCGGTATCGGTATGGATCACCGATTGGACGAGGTGATCACCGAAAGTGTGGCGATCCGCGCCGATCTCGGCTATCCGATGATGATCACGCCCCATTCCCAATATATGTGCACCCAGGCGGCCCTCAACGTGTCCACCGGGGAGCGCTATAAATTGGTGCTCGACGAGCTGATCCGGTTTGCCCAAGGGGCCTACGGCGAAGACGCCGGCTATCTGGAAATGGACGAAGAGTTACGCGATAAATTGCTCGCCAATCCGCGCGCCAAGGAGTTGGCGGCAATGAAGACGGTGGCCGCCCAGGAGATGTCGCTCAAGGATGCGCGGGCCAAGTTCGGCGGTGCTGGCGTCTCCGACGAGGACATGCTGCTGCGCGCTATCATGCAGGGCGATCAAGAAATCGAAGCCATGCGCGTCGCCGGCCCGGCGCGGCAATATCTGGGCTCCGACCAGCCGCTGAAGACCCTGATGGCGGAATTGGAAAAGCACAAAAGTGTGCGTTTCATTCAGGTAAGCCGGGGCAGCGATGCGCTGACGCTGCGGAGCGCGGGTCAAGCCTGAGAGATTGGCGCGCCGCCGCACAAGAAGAACCAAGGCGCTATCAAGGATAATTTGCAGAACTGGAGGCAGAGCGCACCCACGCTTATCCCGCTTTGATGTTATGTATCCTTGTTTAATCTTCGTAAAAATAGAAAACAACTCGCATTAATATCAGAATCTTTTTATATTGACGTATAGATAGATATTGCGTGACGGGGCGCGATTGGAAACCGGACGTCACCCCAGGTTCAGGCAAGGTCTGCCCGGACCGCGGGCGTTACCATCCCCAAAAAGCATCCGAATGAAAACATTGCTTGGCGACAACCGGATGATCACCTTGGCGGCGCTTTGGACGTCGTTGTTTGTGGTGAACGCGAACATCATATTAATCTTACCGCTGCTGCCATTCTTGCGCCCCGAGTTCGGATTGTCCGGCGCCGAAAGCGCGACGGTGTTGATTGCCTATCCGGTGCTCGCCTTTGCCGCCAATATTCTGCTGGGCCCATTTATTGACAAATACGGACCAAGGCGGTTTCTGCTGATCGGCAGCATAGGTTGCGCGGCAACTTTCTTGTTGATGGGATTGGCGGAAAACACCTATCTGATTATTCTCTGGCGGGCCGCCGCCGGGTTCTTCACGCCCATGATGGGCGCATCCGTGTTTGCCGCGGTTGCCGATTATTATCCAGAAAAAGAGCGCCCGGTTATTGTCGGCTATGTTTCATCGGCGCCGGCGGTGGCGCCAATGGTGATCATGCCGCTGGCCATTTTGGCCGCCGCCGAGTTTTCCTGGCGGGTGCCCTTGTTCGGACTGGCGGTGGTTTCTTTGGTGGTGGCCGGCGCTGTCTGGATGATTGGCGACGCGGAGTTTTCAAACCGCGAGCAGCGCAAAATCACACCCAAAATCTATGCGGAGAAATACACATCCTTCGCAATCAACCGAAAGATTTTCTTCGGCCTGTTTTCCTTCATCATCGTTATGATAGCTATCTTTGAATTTATGGCTTTGTATCCCGATTGGCTTTGGGAACATGCGGCTGCCTTGGACCAATCCAGCGGCATCAGCATGATATTCCTGATCGGCGGTATATTGGGCGTCCTGGGCGCGATGCTATCGGGAAATCTGGCAAAAAAATTGGGCGGCACCAAAGGCATCTTGATTGCCAGCAGCCTGGTCACCGGTATTGTTACGCTGTTTGCCGCCGGCGCGTCCGAAACCCTGGTGATACAGATTGTGGTGTTTTCCATATTCTCGTTTGGGCGGGCGATGATTATGCCGTTGCTGATCTCGAGCCTGATGCAGGAGGTGGCGGCGACCGAGCGCGGCAGTATGAATGGTTTCATCAACGCCGCCTTCCAGATCGGTGTCGCGGCTGGCAGCCTGATCGGCGGAATATCCTATGCCGGGGATAGCAGCTATTTCCTAACCGCGTCGATATCGGTCGTCTTGTTTGTCTTCGCCGCCACAATCATCGCCTTTGAATACCAGCGTGCCCAGCTGAATTGATTCTATAAATACACGTTTTAGCCGCATTGTATTTCTGGCAAGAGCCCCTGGTTTGTGGCGGCTAATTTTTATCGACAGAATAGCCAATTTGGAATCTGTTGGCGCTCCGCACTAAGTCCGGCCACCGGTATCTCGTAAGGTGCCGCGCAACAAAATTATAAATAAAACAATAAAATTCAATAGGTTAAAATATTTTTATTTGTTGAGACACATTCAGATATAGATTGAATGGCGAATATATTCGTCCGCTAATTATGCAATTTTTATATGTAATTATATATATTTACTATGTTAAGGTATTATTTTATTGCGAGTAATAATATGGTGTGATAATCGTTTTATACGTAATCGGCATTATTCATGAATATAATTTACCCGTTTACAGAGTATTTTACTGCTAAGTATCCGTGAGGTTTTATGAACGACGTCCATCTGGCAGACGCAGATGCCCTAAGCTCCATGGACGGGGGCGCTTTTTGGCATTCCCCCGGCGAGGCGGCGATACTGGCCAAGATCGCCAGCCAATTCGGCACGCCTACCCATGTCCTCGACATGAACCGGCTGCGGCAGAATTACCGCGACTTCAAACGCGAATTTGCGGCCGGTGGATTGGATTGCACCATATTGTATTCGGTCAAAACAAATTATTTGCCGAACCTTGTGCGCGCCTTGAAAGCAGAAGGCTGCGCCGCCGACGTGGTTTCCGGCTACGAGATGGAGTTGGCCCTGGAACTTGGTTTTCCGGGCGATCAAATAACCTTCAACGGTCCCCACAAAACGGCGGCGGAATTGGAACGCGCCATCGACGCCGGTGTCTTTATCAATCTCGACAGCATCGATGAAGCCCGCCGGCTGAACAGAATTGCCAAAGATCGCGACCGGTCAATCGACGTGGGTCTCCGGCTGAACCCCGGCGTTGCTATCTATCGGGGAGCCGATCCAACTTATAACAAAATGGCGGAGCGCGCCGCGTTCGAATCGAAATTTGGTTACACCGTTCCGGGCGGCGCTGCCGAAGCGGCGGCGGCGGAAATATCGGCGCTTTCGCACCTTCGGATCATCGGATTTCATTGCCATTTGGGCTCCCAGATCACGGATGTGGACGCCTTTGCTCAATCCCTGGAACGGCTCTTCGCGTTTGCCGCCGCCTTTGCGGTCAACAATCCCCTGGAGCGCATGAATATCGGCGGCGGGTTCGGCGTTGACGGCATTCGAAGAGAGCGCCTGGGACCGCTTCGTGGCCTCCTGGCTTTCCATGGCTGCGATAATCTGGATGCGCAATCCGAAGGCTTTCCGCTTCGCGACTTCGCCGCCGCGGTATCCTCGTTGCGCGACCAACACGGCTTGAGCGGTGTTCAATTTTATTGCGAGCCAGGCCGGGCCATCGTATCCGATGCGATGGCGCTGTTGGCAGCAGTTTCCAGCGTCAAAGAAACCGGCGGAGCGAGCTGGGTTATCGTCGACGCCGGGCTCAATCTTATGCCAACCATCGCCATGCACGAAGATCACGGAATTCGCGAAGTGGCGCCGTCCGATGCGCCCAAAACCCGTTTCCGGGTTGGCGGACCGCTTTGTTATGAGGGCGACATTTTGTCGGCAGCAAAATCGCTTAGCGATGACATCGCCGAAGGCGATCTGGTGCTGATCGAAGATTCCGGCGCCTACACGGTATCCAGAGCAACGAATTTCATCCGGCCAAGGGCGGCGGTGGTGGCGCTGGAGGATGGCGAGGCCTCCTTGTGCTGGCGGCGTGAAGAATTTGCCGACGTGTTCTCGTTCAGTGTTTCGCCGGGCCAGCCGGCCATTGGTTCCAGATAGATACAAAGGAAGCGTCAGGTGAGTTCAGCCGATCCCCATAAGACCATATTAATGCTCTGGTGCGTGCCGCGCTCTTCGTCAACGGCGTTTGAAAAGGCCTTCCAGCAGCGCGTTGACATGACGCTCCTGCACGAGCCGTTCACAGACAGTTATTATTTTTCGAACCAGTCGCGGAACAACCGGTACGGCGCGTATGCCGGGCTCGAAAACCATAGTGGCGGATTTGTCGAAAACAATATTCTGAACCACTCGGGGCGCGCATTGTTCGTTAAGGAGCTTGCCTTCCAGGCGGTCCCCTATGTCACCCGGGAATTTATCGGGCGGGCCTCCCATTCCTTTTTGATCCGCAACCCGGAGCAGGTTTATCATTCGCTGATTAAGATAAAACCGGACTTCACCGACGAAGAATTCGGCTTTACCGCATTGGCGGAGCTGTTTGAACGGGTCAAGGAGTTCTCGCCCGAAACCCCCTATGTGATCGACGCTGAAAATCTTTGTGCCTGGCCGAAAATAACTTTGCGCGAATACTGCGATCATTTTGGCCTGGAGTTTTCGGAAGACATGCTGCGCTGGAAACCCGGCCCGATCCGCGAATGGAAGCCCCACGAAGTGCAAAGCCAAGCCCAATGGCATAAGACGCTGGAGCAAAGCACCGGAATTTTGCCGCAAACCGAACATGTCGCGCCCGTAAAGCCGGAATATCGGGACATGATCGATACCGCGCTGCGGATTTTTGAGCGTCTTTTGTCGGAAGGCAGGCGGCGGCCGGAGAGCCTTATGGACGCCTACCAGCCAGCCGCCCAATAAGCCCGGATGCTGAAAGCCTAAAATCAAACGACCGGTAAAAAGGAGATCCAGACATGCCCCTTAAACATAATCTCATCGGCGACGACGACATCAATCACCTGACCGGACTTGGGCCGGAAAGATTTAGCGTCAAGCCGTTCGGCCACGCCATATCCCAGCGCACCATGGACGCGTTCGATACCCTGCCGCTCGATAATTATTGCGGCGAGGGGCGTGGGCGGGCAGCGGGCGGCAAGCAGCGCTACCGCAAATATGACGATCTCCGGTTTTCCTGGGACGGCAAAATGTGGCGCTGTGAGTTTCAGCCGCACCGGGTGTTCCTGCAATCGCCAGAGTTCAACATGGCGGTCGGCGGCATCGATCGTATTTTGGCGCCCCTGGACATCGATCCGGAGCCGGAAGTGGATGCTATCCTGCAGTCGTTTGAGTTCGATACCGCCATTGACTGGCACGTCAAACTGCACCAGATCCGCGTCATTACGACCGAGGATATTGCCGGCATCACGGTCACCGAGGGTCCGCACCGGGACGGCCAGGATTTGCAAATCGTCGCCGTGTTCCGGCGCCACAATATTGTCGGTGGCGCCAGCCAGTTTCTGCCCACCGGCGGCGGCAAGGTGTTTTTCGAAGACGTTGTTCCCGAAGGCTACGCGGTTTGCAACGAAGACGCCCATATGTGGCACAACGCTACCGATATTTTCCAAAATGACGAAAGCGAAATGGGCTATCGGGACATTTGGATCATGGCGACCAACCGCTGGACGCATCGCACCTATGGCGACGAGTTTGAGGAATCCTCGCACAGCCAAGGGCTCGCCGACTGGGATGTCATCCGGCCCGATGAATCGCCGCAAACTACGTCCCTGGAATAGGGGTGCTCCCGCGCACCTACAAATTAAACAGGCGTTTCAGATTGCCTCCGACGATGTCTTCCTTGGCTTCGTCCGACAACCCTTCCATAGCCATCAGTCCGGTAACCGTGTTGGGGAACGTGCTGGGAGCGTGCGGATAATCGGAGCCGAGGACAAAGTTCTTGGAGCCGATGGATTGAACCGCGCCGGCCAGCGTATCCTCGTCCGGCTCGGCGCCGATCAGACAGGATTGGCGGATATGCTCGCTGGGTTTGATTTCGCAGCGCGCGCATTGCGGCTCGACCCCAAAGACCCGGTCGAGGGTATACATGGCCCAGGGCAGCCACGAGGCGCCGGATTCAAAAAACGCGAAGCGCAGGTTTGGGAAATCCTTCAGCAAACCGCCCAAGGTCAGGGAAGCCAGATTGACCATATATTCGAAACCGAAGCCTAGATAGTTGGAGATGTGCAGACGCCGCATGCGCTCCCAGCCGATGGTGAAATTGCTGGGCACATGATCGTGCACCCGGCACAGGAACGGGTTGCCGTGCACATAGATGGGCACGTTCAATTGGTTCATCACATCCCAAAACGGATACAGCTCCAGCGAATCCCAATTTTCGCCGCGCCAATTGGAATTGATCATCAGCGCCTTGACGCCCAATTCGCCCGCCGCCCGCTTGGCCTCGGCGATGCAGACATCCAAATCCTCGGACCCGAACGGCACAATGCCGCAAGCGATCAGTTTGTCGGGATATTCCCTTTGCGCGGCGGCGGCGGCATTGTTGTAGGACATGCTCAGGGCCAGATGCAGACCCGGCCCCCAATCCCGTCCGACGGGCGATCCGAAAGCGTTGGCATAAATTCCGTCGGGTATCAGGACCTGCATGTCGAAGCCGGTTTCGGGCAACAGCTCGACCCGTTGTTCGGCAATGCCATGACCGATCGGTCCGCCCGACGCGCGCGACGGGGTACCGGCCTGGGCGACAACGCCCACCTTCTGGCCGGCCTTGGTGGCCTTAAAGCCGCCGCGCCGGGCGTTGAGGTCCGCAAACACTTCGGTATCGCGCAACAAAACGTTGATCGCCGATTCCGGCACGCCCGAGCGTTCAGCGATATCGGTGAAATCCACCGGCGGAAAAAAATGACTGTCGCCGTCAATCTTCAAGGTCTTGGTCACTGCCTGATCCATAATTTGTTTCCTCACCTGTGTTTTTCCCCAAATTGCCAAAAAGGGGCTGGTCGGCGAAAGTATTGTCCGGGGTTGTTGTGTTTGTAAAGCGCACCACCGTGATCCTAGTCACAGTTGCCGTCTCGGACATTCGACTTTGACGGCTGCGTGCCGATTAGACATTATGGGATTGGCGGGCGGAAAATGCCCAGGATTTGCCGGCGCCACCAAGAGGAGAGCAGCGTTGAAATTTTTCATAGTCGACGACGACGATGACATGATCCAATTGATGCAAGTCTTGATCGAAGCCTCTGGTCACGAGGTGTCGGCGGCCCTCGCCGGGCATCAGGCCATTTCGAGCATCACCGCCATGAAACCCGATTGCATCATCACCGATCTGATGATGGCGACCATGGACGGGCTCGAGCTTTGCGACGAAATCCGGGCCAACAAATCCCTCGGCGATACCACAATTGTCATGGTCTCCGCCCGCGACGCCGAGCATTGGAAGGTCCAGGCCGCCGAACGGGGCGCCAATGGCTATATTACCAAACCCATCGATCCTGAAACGTTTGTCGGCGATCTACTGGCGATCATGGAAAAGAGCGATTAGCCGGCGGCGGCACCCGGTAGGGTTTTTTAAACACCGGGATCACAGAATTCTCAGATAGAAGTTCGGGCTTCTATATTACAGTGTGTTTTATTCTGATAATCGCGTGCGACATATTTCGCGACCCCCCTTACGGTTATGACGGTTTGTGACGGTTTGTGACGGTTTGTGACGCTAAACGTGCCCAGCCCGGCTGTGGGGGATACGGGTTGGCCAGCCGGGCGCCGGTCTAGGCACCGGTCGATGCTCGGAGCACCGTCAGACTGCCCCACCACCCCTGGTATGCCGCACCCTCCAGGTACACATCGATGCGACATATTTCGCCGAAAACGACCATACCGTTTCATTACTATTCCTTACGGATCCTACCGGAATGTTACGGTTTTTATCCAAGCTCGGCGCAGCCGAAGCAAAAAGTTTTCCAACACAGAGAGCACAGAGAGCACAGAGATTTTGTTGCCGCGCGCCGCGCATTCCTCTTTACGTCCTCCTCTCTAGTTCTGTGGTTCAACGTCTTTCTTAACCGTGCGACATATTTTGCCGAAATTGGCCATGGGGGTTTGTGGGGGTTTATGGGGTTTCGTGTGGGTTTATGGGGGGCCACGGGCACAACAGGCCACGGCCCAGCGTGGGATGATCTACCTATTCACAATTTCCAAGAGCACGAGCGCTCGCATGCGCTATAAGTTAAATAGTCTGTTGATGCGTCCACAATGGGAAGATTGGCAAGTTGCGGACAGATATCGAACGTACAAAATGAATTTAGCTTACCGAAGAATTATAGCACAAAAACGGAACAAAATCAAGACCAACCCCATTTGTGCCGCCCCGAAGTATTTTGTCCCCATATCTCTCTGACCGATGCGCAGAAAGACGAGGTGCGGGTGAAGCTTGCGGAAATGCGCCGGGATAGCGGCTGATCCGCTCAAACAACCTAAAAGCACTTCGCCCCGTTTGGTTGTCGTGTTAGCCTATCTGATACAAAGGAGAGTGGTTAATTATGGGTGGGCGTCTTTTCGTAATTGCGGCACTCGCTGGGGCCGTACCATTTATCGCCTCAGCCCAAAGCTGGACCAACTGGGAGCGCCAGAACTCCGTTACCAAGTCAGGTGATTGGATGGTAATAAAGCAACCCGGCGCGGGATTCTGTTACCTTAAACAATCCTACAACGATCAGACTGGCAAAATGGAATTGTCGATGAAAGCGGATTACCATCCATTCGTCCCGCTGCCTTTTTATCGTGGCCTTGACGGTGACGTGATTTACCGGGTGGACGATGGGGCTTTGCGCATTATCCCACAAAACCGTGCTCGCAATCCGCTTTTGCTGTCGAAAGAAATTGTGCCGGAACTCAAGAGTGGAAGCGTACTGACAATTCGCGTCAAACCTGTCGGTCGCACTCCGATCGAACAACGATTTAGCCTTCGAGGCTTCACTGCGGCAACTGCATGGTTGAATAAGCCGGTATGCAATTGATCAAAAGTCTGGTCGGAAACGCTAAATCCAAAATGGTCGCAAGTTATACCGACCGCTGTGTCCGGGTGTTTAAACCTGGCGGCGGTGTCGGCGTGCGCCTGAAGGGGTGAATCATGCGGCCTATTGAAGATGAAATGCTGAAGTCTCTCGGCCAAATCAGTATCAATATCGCCAAATTGCACGGGTACGTTAGCGACCTGGCCGCGAGAATTGTTGGCCAGCGCGGCAGAGCTTTCATTCTGTCCGACGCTCTGTTGGCCACAACTTCGTTGAGACAGACCACCGATATCTGCGAAGCCATGTTTCGGAGATTGGCAACAAATAGGCAATTTGTTACCAGGCTCGATGATATTATGAAGCGGGTTCGCACCGCCGAAGCTCAGCGAAATTTGTTTGTCCATTCCCGTTGGCTGACAGTGGACGAAAAGGAAGAACATGCGGTTTTAACCAAAGGTCGGCGAAGCCATGAATTAGGGATTGAATACACTCTCAATACCTTCAATCTCGAGGATTTTGAGAGCCTGGCAAAAGAATTACAGGATATTATTTATGAAATAATCTCCTTTATTGGCGATGTGTCGCAGGGCGGCGACTTTGCAGGTGAGGCGCCGCATTCGGCGTAGTCGAAATTTAGGGTGTGGCGGTGACGAACATCGCCAGTGAGAGAGAAGCGCCAATTATACCGTGTCCCCATATCTCTTCCTTAACCATTTTGCGGTACGGCTGAACATTCTTGATCAACAGGTTTGATCCGCAAGACAAATGGTCTACCCTGAAAGGCAATGGCCAGCATGAAAGCACATATCAATCCTGCGGTCCTAAGATGGGCTAGGGAAAAAGCGCAGTTGCCACTAGAAAGTGCGGCGCGGAAGGCGGGGATATCGGACACCCTCAAGCAGTCTGCTGCCGAGCGCCTTGGCGTATGGGAAGATGGCGCTGACGTTCCAACGCGAAATCAACTCGCTAGCCTTGCGAAGGCGTACTACCGACCCGTACTCACCTTCTACCTACAGGAACCACCCGCCCAAGCTGAACAACTCTCTGACTTCCGAACAGTGGGAGATCACCCCGCTGATGGGGATAACAACATCCTTGCGGCATTCACGCGGAAGATGCGCGCGCGCCAACGGGAGATCGTCCAGTTGATAGCCGACGACGGAGACGAACCGGAGCCATTGCCATTCATTGGGCGGCTTGGCGTGGACAGTTCGCCACGGGAGGTCGTTGATGACATTCGAGAAGTTCTCGGGTTTCCGTTTGAGTTGCAGCGTGGGATGAATGATCGTGACGGACTGTTCCGGGCGTTGCGCGCGCGCGCCGAGGCAGTCGGGATTTTTGTAATCATTCAAGGCAATCTCGGCAGCTACAAGACCAATATCGAACCAGAAGCATTCAGGGGCATCGCGTTTGCAGACCCGGTTGCTCCCTTCATCATCATCAACGGCAATGACGCCAAAGCGGCGCGTACATTCACCCTCATGCATGAACTGGCTCACCTGTGGTTGGGAGAAGAAGGGATCAGTAACCTTTCTCCGTTTGCAGGAAACGACGCGCGCGGAGGTCTCGAGGCATTTTGCAATGCTGTTGCGGCTGAATTCCTACTTCCGAGGGGTTTCTTGGTGGAAGCGTGGGACCGGGTGGTGGGGTTGGAACTTCCCGAGGCCATGGTTTCTCTTGCCAGCCAATTCAAAGTCAGCCGCGCCGCCGTGGCCAACAGGCTTTGGAAACTCAACCGGATAGATGAAGTCGATTGGTGGGCGCTCTACGCGACTTACCAGGACGAGTGGCGACGTCAGCGGGTAAGAATGCAAGAACAGGAAGGTGGCCCGACTTTCTACATCACGAAGCAGAGCCAGTTGGGCGCGGCTCTCATTCGGACCGTTCTGGGCGGCGTCGACGCGGGCAACCTCACCTACACCCGCGCATCGCGTATTCTTGGGGTGAACGCGAAGAACTTTGACGGCCTACGGGCAGGCGTGGGGTAGGCATTGCACTTACTTGATGCAAACGTGTTCATCTCGGCGCAACGGGATTACTACCCGCTTGACCGGGTGCCAGAGTATTGGGAGTGGCTTGCACACCATGCTGATGCAGGCGAGATCAAAGTCCCTCGGCCAATATGGGATGAGCTCCAGCCACATGACGAAAGCCTTCGAGATTGGTTGCGGGACCACCAGGACGCGCTGGTCCTCGATCCAGATGAAAGCGATATTCTCGTTTCCGATGTCTTGATCCGTTATGGCGAGGACTTGAACGAAGAAGAACTTGAGCGGATCGGCGCTGATCCATTCTTAGTTGCCGCCGCGATGCACCACGGCGCGATAGTTGTTAGTAAAGAGGGTAGCAAGCCCACTAAGACACGGGTCAACCGGCGAGTGCCTGACATATGTGATGAATTGGGCGTAACGTGTATCACCGATCATCGGCTGATCGTGGACCTGAATTTCAGTACAGGGTGGCAACCCTAGACTCTCTGGAGTTGCCGAGTGGTCCCCTGAGGTCTCTTTGAAAGGGCTTTGGGGATCAACCGGCGTGTGGGATAGACGTGTGGGATAAGCAAATTCACGATCCACGTAATTATTTGAATTTAATGAACAATACTAGCTAAAGAAAATTGGCGGAGGGAGAGGGATTACGTCCGCGCGGCTGCGCCGTGCTCCGTGGCTTGCGTTCGCGGGGCTCACTCTGGCTCGACCCCCATGTTTGTTATCGAGGGTGCGATATCGCATATCCCGGCCATCAACAAAAAAACCCCGGATGGGAGATTTTGGTTGCTGGCGGAGGGAGAGGGATTCGAACCCTCGATAGAGCTTACACCCTATACTGAGTTAGCAACCCAGCGCCTTCAGCCACTCGGCCACCCCTCCGCAGGAGGCCCTGTTTTATAGAAAGATCGCGGCAATTGGTAGGGGGAAATTTAAACGCTCGCTCTGTCATCAATCTGGACGCCGCCCATGCGTCTTGGCACAATCGCCCGGACGGAACGAGCCCGATGGATTGGTCCTTATTAAAATGACCGGAATATTCCGCTGGATCGAGCGGCATGCAGAGAAGACGCCGGACAAACCCGCCATCCTGTTCGAAGGCGAAACAATCACCTATGCCGATTTCGCGGGCCGGGTGCGGGCGGCGGCGGGGGCGCTCAAAAATACATATGGCATCCAGCCAGGCGACCGGGTGGCCTATCTTGGGCTGGGGCTGCCCGATGCGTTCTATCTTTTGTTCGCTTGCGCCCGCATCGGCGCCATGTTCCTGCCGATGAACTGGCGGCTGGCGGCGCCCGAGCATCAATTCATCTTAGGTGATTCCGGTGCAACGCTGCTCATCGCCGATGCCGATCACCAGGCCCGCGCCAAGGAGCTGCAAAAATTATTGCCGGCGCTGACCCTCGCCGCATGCGATTTCGAGGCCGAGGGGTGGACGCCTTTTTGGGCTGCGGAGGCCGGCGAGGAGCCTGAACCCGAATCCGGCGCCGACGATCCTGTGTTGCTTGTCTATACGTCGGGCACCACCGGGGCGCCAAAGGGCGCCGTGCTCACCCAAGGCGCGATCACGGTCAATGCCCTGAACGCCATCCATGCCAATGATATGAGCGAAGCCGACACGATCCTGAATGTCCTGCCCCTGTTCCATGTGGGAGGCCTGAACGTCCAATCGACGCCGGCTTTTTATGCGGGCGCCACGGTCATCCAGCATCGCCGCTTTGTACCCGCCGCCGTGCTCGCGGCCTTGCGCCAAGGCGGCATCACCCTCGCGGTTTTAGTGCCGGCCATGCAGCAGGCGTTGATGGCCGAACCCGATTGGGCGGCGGCCGAATTTCCGGACCTGCGCTTTGTGATGTCGGGATCAACCATCGTGCCCCGGCCGCTGATCGAAGCCATGGCCGCCAAGGGCATCCCCCTGGGCCAGGTGTATGGGTCCACCGAAACCGGTCCCTACGCCACCTATTTGCGCGCCGATGAGGTCGGGCCCAAGGCCGGCTCGGCGGGCCGGGTGGCGATCCATTGCGAGCTGCGCATCGTCGATACCGATGACCAGGTGGTCGCCGCCGGCGAGGCGGGCGAAATTCTAATCCGGGGCGATAACCTGTTTTCCGAATATTGGCGCAACGCGCCAGCGACGCGGGAAGCGCTCAGGGACGGCTGGCATTATACCGGCGACATTGGATATCAGGATGATGACGGGTTTCTCTGGGTTCACGACCGCAAGAAAGATGTGATCATCTCGGGGGGCGAGAATATCTATCCGGCGGAGGTGGAAATAATCCTGCACGCCATGGCCGATGTAGCCGATGGCGTGGTGGTAGGACTTGCCGATGCCAAATGGGGCGAAGTGCCCGTGGCTGTTGTGCAGATGAACAAAGGCTACCAGGTGGAGGCTGCCGCCTTCCTGGCCAGGTTCGAGGACAAAATCGCCAATTTCAAGCGGCCCCGCCATGTGGTCTTCACCGATAGCCTGCCGCGCAACGCCATGGGCAAAATCTTGAAGCACCAGGTGCGCGAAGAAATCAACGAATGAAATATATGGGTGCCAAGGGTCGCCTACGTCTAAGACCGGTTGGCTACCTTGGCGCCCGGCCGGGCAGGGTGTAGCCGGTATAAAGGGTAATCAGATGCGCTGCGGCGAGGATGATTGCCAGCACCGATAGCAACATCAAAACCCGATACGGAATATACCAGACCTTGCCCGGTACGTAGGGCTGGCGCTCCTTATACAGGGAGAATCCACCGATGATGAAGGCGGTGGCAACACCAATCCAGGTGATGGCAAGGTCGGTCAAGTTTCGATCCCGGGCGATGCGCCGAACGAGCCGGCTTTTCCAATGGTGAATACGGAAATATAATCGTTGGACGCGTTTGGCAATAAGGAGAGTGAGACATGCAAGTGGGCCGCCCGACATTTGATCTGCCCGACGACGTGTTGGAATTTCCAAGCGTCATCCATGCACTCGACTATGCCGGCACCGAGGTGCCCGATAGAACCGCCCTGGTGTGCGGCGAGAACTCCATCGATTACGCCGGCTACCGGCGCGCCGTTGGCGGCATGGCGGTGATGATTGGCGAGCTGTGCATGCAAGGTGACCGCGCCGCCGTCCTGATGACCAACTCCATCGATATGGCCGTGGCGCTGATGGGTGCCATGGCGGCGGGCGCCCAGACCGCGCCGCTCAACCCGGCGCTCACCGACCGGGAGCTGAAGCCGCTGCTGATTGATGTGGACCCCAGCATTATTATTTGTGACGCTGGCACCGAAGAACGCGCCCGCGGCTTGGCGGCTGAGTTGGGCATTGCCAATGTGTTATCGGCGGCGTCGGATTTCGATATCTGGGCATGGGCGGCGGATGAAAATAATCGCCTGCCCGAGCCATTGCCGGAGCCGGACAGCCGCGCCGCCATGTTTTTCACCGGCGGCACCACCGGCGTTCCTAAGGCGGCCGAGCATACCCATCACAGCCTGTCGGTATACGCGCCCTTGATCCACGCAGTTTGGACGTTTCGCTTTGATGCGGAAACCATCCTCAACGTGGCGCCGATGTTTCACGTCTGGGGGCATCAGTTCACTTTGGTGTTTCCGCTGTACCTGCGCGCCACCATGGTGATTGTTCCCCAATACTCACCGAAGCTGGTCTTGGCGGAATTGGCGCGCAACCGGGTCACCGTATTTGCCGGCGGCCCGGCGGCGATATTTCTGGGCCTGCTGGCCGCCGATACCATCGACGATACGGACTTATCGGCGCTTGAATATTCCATCGCCGGCGGCTCCGCCTGCCCGGAAGGACTGCTGAGCCGCTGGCAGACGCGCACCGGCAATGAGATTTTGGAAGGCTGGGGCATGTCGGAAGGCGCGCCGATCAATTCCAACCCCACCCACGGGATCAAGAAACGCCTGTCCACGGGCATCACGTCGCCCCGGACCGAGATCGATATTGTCGATTTGGAAACCGGAACCCGAGTTTTGCCCCAAGGCGAGAAGGGCGAGATACGCCTCCGCGGCCCGCAATTTACCATTGGCTACCGCAACAAGCCCGAAGAGACCGCCGCCGCCATTCGGAACGGCTGGCTCTATACCGGCGATATCGGTTATTTCGACGAGGACGGCTATATGTTCCTGGTCGACCGCAAAAAGGAAATGATCATCGTCGGCGGCTTCAATGTCTATCCGCGCGAGATCGATGAGGTGTTGACCAACCATCCGGCCGTGGCCGAGGCGGCCGCCGTCGGCGCACCGGATGATTTTTCCGGCGAGGTGGTGCGCGCCTTCGTTGCCCTGGCGCCCGGCGGCGAGACGGATGTGGAAGCGCTGATGGCCTATTGCGCCGAAAATCTGGTGAGATACAAACAACCCAAGAGCATTGAAATTTTGGACGAGTTGCCCAAAAAAGGGCCGGGCAAGATCGACAAGATGACGCTTAAAATCCGGGCCGAGGAGACAACCTACCCATGATCGAGCGAACCGTAGATATTCCCACAAATGATGGCGCCATGGAGACTTTCATCACTCACCCCGAAAGCGGCGGGCCGTTTCCGGCCGTCATTGTCTATATGGATATTTGGGGGGTGCGCGAAGAGCTTTACGACATCGCCCGGCGCATCGCCACGGTCGGCTATACGGGCGTTGTCCATGACGCCTTTTACCGAGCCGGCAAGATGCGCTTCGACGACCGCGACGAAAACGGCAAGATGAAGTCGGGGCCAAAGGTGGCGCCTGAAATTCGCGACAAGGCGTTCGCCGTCTGGGAGAGTTTGAAAGATACCATGGTCGCCGAGGATACTGGCGCCATCATTGATTATCTGGATAGCGACGCGAACATCTCGACCGACGCCATGGGTTGCATCGGCTACTGCATGGGCGGCCGGCACGTCTTCACCGCCGCCGGCCACCATCCCGGCCACTTTCGCGCTACCGCCAGCCTGCACGGAACCTACCTGGCCACCGACCAGGACGATTCGCCGCACCTCCTGGCCGATAAATTCCAGGGCGAAATTTATTGCGGCTTTGGCGAAAAGGACCAATACGCATCGCCCGAGGTGATTGCCGCTTTGGACAAGGCGCTGGGCGCCGCCGATGTGGACTATCATCATATCGTCCATGCCGGCGCAGAGCACGGCTATGCGCTCCCCGACCGGGATATCTTTGATAAAGCGGCTGCGGACAGGGACTGGGAAATCTTCTTTGCCATGCTGCGAAGGCAGCTTTAGGACAGCCAGCCGGGTTTGAATCAGAAAGGCCGCCCCTTATGGGCGGCCTTTCGTTTGTGAGGGCTTTATCGCTGCCCTTGGGCTTGTTAAGCGCCGGTTATGCGTGACCCCGAGGTTGCTCGGATGCCAGCAATTTTAACACGGCGGCCAACGATAAAGCCTTATTCTCACTCAGCATCAGATCACCTCCTTTCGGTTGTTGACGATGATCGAAGCATGGCATTGTTTCGGGTTTCAGGGCAATAGGGAAAAAACCACCTGGGGGATTCCAATTCAGATTATTCAAACCCGGGCGGTGGCTGGAAGGCCCGGTAATGGCGCTCCAATAGCCCGGCGAAATGCAGTGACGTACGATCACCATATTGCGGCGCCACGATCTGCACGCCGACCGGGAGCCCCGCTTTGGTGAGACCAATAGGCGCCACCGTCGAGGGCAGATAGGTGAGGCCGGTATAGCCGGCCCAAAAGGTTTCCATCATGGCCGGATATTTTTTGCCGTTGATGGTGGAGAGGCGGTCGTACGATGGCTTGTGGTCGTGGGGGAAGGCGGCGGTGCACATGACCGGGCACAACAAGAGATCAAAATCTTGGAAATATTCATGCCATTTCCAGCGCATCTGGTGGCGCGCCTCGTTCAGCTTGAGCATGTCCCGGTGGCGCATGGTGGCGCCGCGCAAGCCTCTGGCCTTCACACTGTCATCGCCGGGGCGTAGGCGCTGGGCCTGGCGCAACAAGCGCTCATAGCCGGCATCGTCCATGCGGCCCGAGGTCGCCGCGCGAAGAAGAATATCGAACGTCCGGTGAATATCGTCCATCTTGATATCGGGGCGGGCTTTTTCGTCGATGCGCACTTTTTGGCCGCGCAGGAATTTGGCCAATTCCTGTATCAAAGATTGCACTTCCCGGTCCACCGGCGCGGTTGGATCGCTGTAGATGATGCCGATCTTGTAATCGGCGAAGGACTTCTTCGCCGGCGCCGGCAATTGCAGCTTGATCCCTTTTGCATCGATTTCGTCCGGCCCGGCTATGATCGAAAGGCCAAGGGCCACGTCGCCAGCGCTGCGCCCCAGCGGCCCTATGACCGAAATATCGGCCATCGCCACGGCGCCGCCAAGGGCATGGCCGCGTGGTGGGCAAATGCCAAAGGTCGGCTTGTGCCCGAACAGACCGCAAAAATGCGCTGGATTGCGGATCGAAGATGCAATATCGCTGCCCATCTCGATGCCGGTCATGCCCGACGCCAACGCCGCCGAGGCGCCGCCGGACGAGCCGCCCGGAACCATATCTAAATTCCACGGATTGTTGGTGCTGCCGTAAATTTCGTTCCAGCTCTGCGAATCGGCCAGCAACAATGGCACGTTGGTTTTGCCGAATAAGGTCACGCCGGCGCCCAACCAGCGTTTGACCGCCAAGCTGTCCTCAGCGGCGATATTTTTGCGCATGGCCGGAACGCCCCAAGTGGATGGCAGTCCGGCGACATCGTGGGATTCCTTGACGGTCATCGGTACGCCGTGCAGCGGCCCCCAGATATCGCCCTTGGCCAGGGCCCGGTCGGCGGCCCGGGCGCGCTTTTTGGCGCGTGGAATATCGGTCTGGATGATGGCGTTTAGGGACGGATTGAAACGTTCCACCCGGTCCAGGAAATGCATCAGCAATTCGGTGCAGCCGATCTTTTTGGCGCGCACCATGGCGGCCAGGCTTTTCGCGGATTTGAACGCAATATCGGTCATAGGAAAATTTCCTCTCAGCCATTCGGCCAGACTTGGCGTGCGACTTCGCCGACCAGACGCAGCTTCGCCTCTTGTTCGGCGTGGGTCATGGTGGTCGCATATTCGCCGGACGCGAAGCCACATTGTGGGCTAAGCGCGAGCCGCTCCAACGGCAAGAACTCGGCGGCTTCGCGAATACGCGCCTCGATCAGGCCTGCGTCTTCCAGGCGCCCGTCCTTGGTGGTAATCAGGCCGAGCACGACAACGGTATCTTCGCGAACGCTGGCAAGGGGCGTGAAATCACCGGCCCGCGCCGTGTCGTATTCCAACAGAAGGCAATCGAAATTGGTTAGGCGCGGAAAAAGTTCTCCGGCGATGCGGCCATAACCGCCATCGGCCAGGAAGCGCCCGTCCGGCGCGTTGCCACGGCAAAGGTGCAGCGCCCGCGTGATGCCGGTGATGCCGTCGAAGACCGAATTGTCGATTTCCGCATCTTCGATCAATTCCGCATCCAGATCGCGGCCCCAGCTTTCAAATTGCGCCCGTATGCCCTCATCCAGATGCCACTGGGCATAATTTGGCGCATCCAGATGAATATAGTCGCATCCTTCGCCAGCCAATTGTTCGACGACGCCGCGAATATAATCGCGAATATCGAGCAAAAAATCCCGGCAGTTTGGATAGGCCCCGGTGGAATGCCCCACTTCCCATCCGGCCCTGTGCCAGCTCGGCGCCGGGAAAGTATATTTGGGCCGCGCCTTGCCCGCCGCCTTGCTAAGAAATGGAAATTCCTCGGCGACGATATCGCGGCGCACACCGATCTTGCCGGTGACCAGGGAGCGGGGACCGGTATCTTCTGTGATCAACCCGCCAGGCGAGCCATCCGGCTTTTTCCAGAGGCGCAGCCAGTTGGCATCCGCCTCTACCGTCTCGAAACCGCTGACCGAGCCATATTCTGCATCACGAACGCCCATGGTGGCGATGAAGTTGGGGCGCCGGAATTCGCCGTCGGTGATGGTGTCCAGCCCGGCAGCCTCCTGCATGGCGACGGCATCGCGGATGGCTTCGTCGGTAAGAGATTGTAACTCGCCATCGCTCAAATCCCCCTCCCGCCATTTGGCGCGGGCCTCAATCAAATGAGCCGGGCGAAGCAAACTGCCAATCACATCCGCTCTTGGTATATTGGCCACGAAGGTCTCCTAAATACCGAACATCTGCATGGGTTGGCCGAAATGCAGGCGCGCTAAGCCGCCGGCAAAATTGGGTTGCTGGGATGAAATATGGCTGCGGTACATGGCCACATCGCGGAAATAACGCTCGATCCGCTGGCCTTTTTTCGACGCCGACGAGGATGCCGCCCGGAATATCAACTCCACAGCATCGCAGGCCAGCCAGCCCGCGGTTTGCTGCATACCCCAGAGGCGCACGGAATCTTCGGAACTGAAATGGGTGCCGTCGACGGCCCAGCGCTGGCAATATTCCAGATACAGGTCCATGGCGCGGATCACCAGAGCCTCGGCGCTGTCGGTTTTCATCATGGCCTCGCCGAACGGGCGCTGCACATCGGGGCTGTTGACCCATTTGCCGATCGGCTGGTGGCGCACATCGCGGGCGTTGGCGATCAATTCAAACTCGTCCATGGCGGCGCGCGCGGCGCCGATCACCGGGATCACCAGCGAGGCGTGATAGGGCCCCATCAGGCGGCCCAGATACATCGGATTACCGTGCAGGCGGGTGCCGATGGTGCCGTCCGATATGTCCCCTGCCGACCAAAGGCCGGGCTGGCTGGCGATCACCCGGTGTTCGGGAACGAACGCCTGCACGCGGATGGTGTTGGAACCCGATGCACGCATGCCCAAAACAGAATCGCCGCCCCAATCATCCAGAATTTCGTAATCTTCGCGCGGCACGATGAAACCCAAACCCTTTTGCATCCCGTCTTCTTCGACGGCGGCATTGCCGATAAAATGGGTGGAATAAGGCGCGCCGGAGGAATAGCCCCACTCGCCATCAACTTCGTACCCACCCTTAATTTTATTGACCACAACTGGCACGCCAACCCGGTGCGGGCATATGAAATGGCCGTCCTCGCCGAACACTTCGGCCTGCGCTTCTTCGGGAAAGTGGGCGGCAACCACGGCGGCGTGGGATGCGCCCAGCGCCAGACACCAGCCGGTGCCCGGATTGCCGCGCGCCACTTCCATCATCACCCGATAGAAGGTCGTGTAGTCAAATTCATAGCCGCCGAACAGGCGCGGCTGGGTGATCCGGTAAAAGCCGTTCTTGACGAACTGCTCCTGAATCTCTGGGCTCGGGCAGCCGCGTTCGTCGGCGGCGTCCTGGTCTTCGCGGATCACTTCGCGCATGGCGATGGCGCGCTCAATCAGCGTCTCCGGCGTCAGGCCGGGCTCCGGCACAGGAATAGGTGTGCGTTCCGATTTGGCCGATGTGCTCACGAACGTCCCCCTTAATGATTATCCCTTGCCGAGCGCTTTCGAGGCCAGGGCCGCGCCCTCGACCATGGATTCCAACTTGGCCCAGGCCACCTGTGGGTGCGAGCGACCACCGAAACCGCAATCGGAGCCGGCGATCACATTGTCGGCTCCGACCACGCTGGCGAAGCGCTGGATGCGCTGGGATATCAATTCCGGATGCTCGACCAGATCGGTGGAATGGGTGATGACACCGGGGATCAGGATTTTGCCGTCCGGCAGTTTGGCGTCCTGCCACACCGCCCATTCATGTTCGTGGCGCGCGTTGGCGGCCTCCAACATATAAGCGCCGGCATTGACCGCTAGCAAGACATCCATCAGATGAACAAGCTCCAGATCAAAGACGTGCGGTCCGTGCCAGCTTCCCCAGCAAAGGTGATAGCGGATTTTATCTTGCCTGATGCCCGACAGAGCGTGGTTGAGCGCCTCGACACGCAACATTGATCGCTTCTGAAAGGCTTCGAGCCCCATATCGATGCCGATGCGGTCCCAAAGAGCGGGCAGCCAGGCATCGTCCACCTGCAAAAGGAAACCGGCTTCGACGATGGCTTCATATTCGGCCTTCAGCGCATCGGCGATGGCGAACAGGAAGGCTTCCTCGGATTCATAAAATTCGTTTTCGTAATAGGGCTCCAGGCTGGCCGGCGCGGTCGAGGTAAGGAACACGTCATCGGTGCCGGCTGCGTCTTTCATCAATGCCATTTCCTTGGCCAGAGCGTCCTGGCCGGTATAGGAGATGGCGCTGGTGCAGACCCAGTAGTTGCGCTGCACCTTGATCTGGCCGTCGGCCAAATAGAACAATGTGCCGGCCTCCGCCGCATATTTGTAGAAATCGGCGAACACCTGTTGTTCGCGGCCCTTGAACACGGCGGCCCGGTTGTCGGTATCGGTGCGCACCTCGCAGCCGCCGATGCGGCCATCCATAAATGACAGCCAATCGCCGCCTTTGGTGAATTCGCCTTCGTTGATGATATCGATGCCGGTATCGCGCTGCCATTTGACGATATCGCTAACCGCCGCTTTCAGGCGCGGCTCGAAATCGGCTTCGCTACCGTCCGGGGCATCGACCCAAGGCAGGTTGCCGGTGTGGGTGGTCAGGATTTTATCGGTACTGCGTCGCATGGGGGCATACTCCAATCATTTGGCATATTCCAATATTCTGGCTGGGAAGGAAAACAGCATTTTTGGCTTCCAAAATTAGGACGAGCTGATCGATAGCAAAGCCCCTATCCGCATGGGGTTTACCCTGCCTGCGCCACCCCATCAAATGGATGTGTGGCGGCGCTGGCGGCGCTTGACGCTTACGGCGAAAATGTTCATCCTTTGACTATGTCAATAATTCCGGCGCGATGTGCCGGCAAAAACAAAGAGAAAAAATCATGACCATGCGAGCCTGGCAGACGCCGCTGATTCTCATCCTATCGGGATCGGTAATCGTCATGTTGGCGTTCGGCATCCGCGTTAATTTCGGCCTCTACATGGATCCCATCAGCTCCGATCTGGGCTGGGGGCGGGGCGTGTTTTCCTTTGCCATTGCCTTGCAAAGCATCATTTGGGGCGTCACCACGCCGCTGGTGGGCTATATCGCCGACCGCTACGGCCCGGCCCGGGTTTTGGCCGGCGGCGGAATTTGCTACACCGCCGGATTGCTTGTCATGTCGCAGGCAGCGGCGCCCCTGGAAGCCACTATGGGTATCGGCGTGTTGACCGGTTTCGCCATGTCGATGACCGGCTTCCCCATCGTTCTTTCGGTAATCGGGCGTCAGGTCGATCCGTCCAAGAGAAGTTTCTATCTGGGCGTGGTCTCGGCGGCGGGCTCGTCCGGCCAGGTGATTCTGGTGCCGTTCGGCCAATGGATGCTGTCCAATACCAGCCATTGGTCGGTTTCGATGATGGTCCTGGCGCTGATGACGGCGGTGATCGTGCCTTTGTCCTATGCCCTGTCGGGCGGCAACACCCGCGCCCGGGACGATTATTCCAACCAGACCATCGGCGAGGCGATACGTGAAGCCGGCGGGCACCGGGGGTTCAAGCTTCTGGTGGCCGGCTATTTCGTGTGCGGCGCCCAAACCATGTTCATCGGCGCCCACCTGCCCGCCTATCTTTCCGATCTTGGCCAGCCGGCCTATATGGGGGCGCTGGCATTGGCGCTGATCGGCGGTTTCAATATCGCCGGCTGTATCATGTGGGGGATGCTGGGCAATCGCTTCTCCAAGAAAAAATTGCTGTCGCTTTTATATTTCCTTCGCGCCATGGCCATGCTGGTCTTTATTGCGACGCCGATCACGCCGTTGACGGTCATATTCTTTACATCCACCATGGGGCTTTTGTGGCTGGGAACCGTGCCGCTGACAACCGGGCTGGTGGCGCAGATGTTTGGCACCAAATTCATGTCGACGCTGGTCGGCTTTACCTTCGTCAGCCATCAGATCGGTAGCTTTTTGGGTATTTATTTGGGCGGTGTGGTCTATGACAGCATCGGCAATTACAACCCCATCTTCTATGGCGGAATATTTTTGGGCGTGGCGGCGGCCTTCGTACATTTCCCGATCAACGAGAGCCCGGTTCCGAGATTGGCCCAAGAAGCGGAGGCGGCACAGCCCGCCCAATAAAACACAAAAGCAGCGCTGGCGATTACAATAAGGGGGGCGCCATGAAATTTGCCCATTTTTCCCATGTCTGGGGTAAGCCCGGCATGACACCACATGACCGCTACGAGCAGCTCTGGCGGGAATTGGAGCTTTGCGACGATCTCCGCTACGATTACGCGTTCTGCGTCGAGCATCATTTTGTTCCCCACGAAAGCTGGATATCGTCGCCCAGCCTGTTTGCCGTCGGCGCCGGCGCCCGCACCAAGCATATGCGCGTTGGCCCCATGGGCTATATTGTGCCGCTCTATAATTCCCTGCGTCTGGCCGAAGAGATCGCGATCATCGATCAGATGCTCGGCGGGCGGCTGGAAGTGGGTTTGGTGCCGGGCATCAACGCCAAATATTTCGAGCCTTTCGGCCTCGATTACGATTACCGCAAATCGCCGACGCTGGAATATTTGGGTTACCTGCGCGCGGCATACGGCGAGGAACAGCCCTTCACCTTTATGGGCGAGAACCACAAAACGGAAAGTGCCACCCTCTCGGTGCAGCCCGTCCAAAAACCGTACCCGCCCATGTGGATGCAGAGCCGCGATCCCGAAACACTGGAATTCTGCGCCGCCAACGGCATGAACACCGGCTATTTTCTGGTCTTCCCCAGGGACGAAGCGGCGCCCCGCTACCGCAAATATCTTGAAGACTGGGACAAGGCGGGCTGGAACTACCGGCCCAAAATTGCTTATTCCACGGTGGTCTATGTGGATGAAAGCGACGACAAGGCCATAGACACAGCCCTGTTTCGCGCCAGCCGCGCCTATGAAGGCTTCCTGGCGCCGCCCGAGGGTGATCAAACTTTCGAAGAGCGAGTGGCCATTCACGCCCAGCGCTTCAACGCCCGCGGCGAAGACGGCGCCGCCAAGATCATGGCTAACCTCTTTGATCCCGATTACCTCTTGGAAAACGAACTGGTGTTCATCGGCTCGGTCGAAACGGTGACTGAAAAATTGCATAACGCCGCCGCCAAGGGCCTTTTCAATACCTTCATGGGCGAGTTCAATTTCTCCGACTTGCCGGAAGACGACCTGATGCGTTCGATCCGCCTGTTCGGCGAAAAGGTCATGCCCGCGCTTCAAGATTTCGAGCCGTTTTAGCCCCTTCCCAAATCTGTCTTGCAGATAAGTTGTGTATTGCCTATATACTACGATAAATTTTATCTTAGTTAAGGTTATCGAGGTTTTCTGATGGCTCTCTACGGTAGTAGCGTCGAGTATGGTTTGCATTGCCTTTTGTATCTGTCCGAGAACGCGGACGCGGTACCGCCCAGCTGCAAGGACTTGGCCGAGTATCAAGGCATCTCTCCGACTTACGTGGCCAAACTGTTCACCAAATTGGAAAAGGCGGGTCTGGTCGTTTCGGCGGAAGGCGTCCGAGGCGGATTCCGGCTGGCGCAGCCCAAGAGAGATATCTCTGTCCTTCAGGTTGTCGACGCGCTGGAAGGCGGCCAGCCTTTGTTCAAATGCCGGGAAATTCGGGGCAATTGCATTCTCTACGAGGGTAATCCGCCGGACCGTGTGACCAGCAGCGTTTGCCGAATTCATGCATTGATGCTGGAGGCGGAACTTAAAATGCGGGGCGTCCTTGCCGCCCGCAGTCTCGACGAATTGGACAAAAGCGTCGGTGAAGTCATGCCGGCCGAAACAAAACAGGCAACCCGCGACTGGTTCGATGCTCGCGCGCAAACACGCGCACCGGCGCGGCGCACCGGCGTTTAAGGAAAAGGACAATCCATGCAAAACATTCTCGTCATTGGCGGCGGCTTTGCCGGGCTTAATGCGGCGCTCAACGCCGCCGATCAGGTCGGCCAAAATGGCGGCGACATCGCCGTCACGCTGGTATCCAATTCCAAATACATCACTATGCGGCCGCGCCTCTATGAGGTTAATCCAGAGGCGTTGCGCGAACCACTGCGGCCGATTTTCGATGCCGCCGGGATCGATTTTAAGATCGGTAATGCTGATAGCATCGATAGCTCCCAGCGCACCGTCTCCCTGCAAGGCGGCGAGACGTTTACCTATGACCGCCTGGTTCTGACTGCGGGCAGCCAGTTGAAACCGTTGCCGGTTTCGGGCATAGCCGAGCATGGCTTCAATATCGACAGCTATGATGCGGCAGTTGCTTTCGATGCCCATCTGGCCCGCCTGGCCGGGGCCGAGGAGACACCCGGCGCTGATACATTCGTGATCGTTGGCGCTGGCATCACCGGTATCGAGCTGGCCCTTGAGATGCACACCCGCATCGCCTCCCATGGGGGCAGCGCCGCCGCCCAAAGGGCGCGCATTGTTTTGGTCGAGCGGGATGATGTGCTCGGACTTGAAATGGGCGACAATCCAAGGCCGGTGATTGAAAAGGCGCTGGCCGAAGCCGGCGTCGAAATTCATCTTGGAAGCGAAGTTTCCGAAGCCGCCGCCGATCACCTGGTTTTGAGCAATGGGGCGCGCATCGATACGGCCAGCATCATCGTCACATCGGGAATGGTCGCCAGCCCCATTGGCGCAACCGTCGGCGTAGACGTGGACGAGCAAGGCCGCCTGCCGGTCGATGAGATGCTCCGCACCCAAGGCTCGCCCGAAATTTTTGCCGCCGGCGACATGGCCCGCGCCTATGTTGACGACAGCAATCTGGCGGTGATGTCGTGTCAGCATGCGGGCACCATGGGCAAGTATGCGGGCCACAATGCGGCGCGGGATCTTATGGGGCTGGAGACGCGCGCCTACCGCCAGCCCAATTACGTCACCTGTATGGATCTCGGCGCCTATGGCGCGGTCTTCACCACTGGCTGGGACCGGGTCGTTGAGGCGTCCGGGCCCGAGGTCAATGCCCGCAAGCGCATGATCAATGAACAACTGATCTATCCGCCCGAAGCAACCAGCCGCGAAGAAATATTGGCCGCCCGCCGTATCGATGAAAACGGGCGCTAGCGTCTCTCCATTCACAATTGGGTGTCGCTGCTTCAAATTGGCTGGCGGGCGTGGCAAACTGAAGCCATGCACACATTGAACCGCCGTAAATTCCTTGCCTCGCTGGCCGCCGTCGGTGCCGCCGCCCGTATGCACGGTGCGTTGGCCGCAAGCCCCGCCATGCACACCAAGCCGATCCCGGGCAGCGGAGAGAAGCTGCCTATCATCGGTATGGGATCGTTCGTCACCTTCAATGTGGGCGCCGATAAGGCTTTGCGGGATGCCCGCGCGTCCGTGCTGCAGGCGTTTTTCGATGGCGGTGGCCGGCTGGTGGATTCCTCGCCCATGTACGGCTCCTCGGAAGACGTGCTCGGCTACAGCCTGGGCCGTGTCTCCGACCGTAGCCGTTTGTTTTCCGCCACCAAGGTGTGGACCTCGATGCAAAGCCGCGGCGTCCGCCAGATGCAAAAATCCGAAGCCCTCTGGGGCGAAAAGCGCTTCGATCTTTTTCAAATTCACAATCTCCTCAACTGGGAAGGCCATCTGGAAACCCTGTTGGATTGGAAGGCCAAGGGCCGGGTGCGCTATATCGGCATCACCACCAGCCATGGCCGCCGGCATGAAGACTTGGAAGAGATCATGGCCACCAAGCCCATCGATTTTGTCCAGTTCACCTACAACATGATCGACCGCAAGGTCGAGCAACGGCTGCTGCCGCTCGCCGCCGAGAAGGGCCTGGCGGTGATCATTAACCGCCCCTTCCAGCGCGGCGACCTGTTCAGCGCCTATGCATCCAGCCCTCTGCCCGATTGGGCGAAGGAAATCGGCGCTGCCAACTGGGCGCAAGTTTTCCTCAAATTCGTGGTCTCTCACCCCGCCGTCACCTTGGCCATCCCGGCCACCTCCCAGCTCGTTCACATGGCCGAGAATATGGGCGCCGGGCAGGGGCCGCTGCCCGATGCCGCCTTTCGCCGCCGTATGCTGGCCCACGTGGAAAGCCTTTAGGGCATGATCCCCTTCAGCCGGGAAGTGTTTCTTAGCACCCTCGGTCAATATAATTCCTTTATCTGGCCGGCTCAGTTTGCCGCCTATGGCCTTGGCCTTCTCCTTGTCATCGCAATTTTGCGCCCCGGTCCCGGAGCAGGACGAACGGTGGCCACCGTGCTCGCTGTCTTTTGGATATGGACCGGGCTTGGCTTTCATTGGCTTCTCTACGCTCCCATCAATTTCGCCGCCCCCGCCTTCGCCGCCCTGTTCGTAGCCGAGGGTTGCTTGATCGCTTTCTCCGGCGCCCTTCGGAACCAACTCGAATTTTGCTTCCAACGTAGCCTTCGCGGTTGGTGCGGGCTGGCACTAATTGCAGCCTCATTGTTCCTCTATCCGGCCCTCGGGCTATTTACCCATATGGCTTGGCCATCGAGCCCGGCGTTCGGGTTGTCGCCAGCACCGCTAGCGCTGCTGACCCTTGGCGCCTTTCTTCTCGCCCCGCGCCGGGCAGCGCTGCTGCATGGCTTCGTGCCCATAATGTGGCTGGGCGCGGCGGCGGTGGCATCATGGCTGTTGACCCTGCCCGATACGTTGCCTTTAATCGCCGCTGCCGTAATCGGCGGTGCCATGATCGCGGTGCCGCAAAAACCGTAAAAAGGCTGATGCCACATGCAAGGCGCGGATAACCCCCGACTGCGCGCACTTTTGAACGCTCCCATCGGCCCGCTCATCTCCCGCATGGCGGCGCCCAACATCGTGGTCATGACCATCCAAACCCTGGTCACCATCGCCGACGCCTGGTTCGTCGGCCAATTGGGCATCACCGCACTTGCCTCCCTCGCCATTGTCTTTCCCGTCCAAACCTTGATGTCGATGATGTCGGCGGGCGCCATGGGCGGCGGCATCTCCTCGGCGGTTGCCCGCGCCCTCGGCGCCGGCGACCGCGCCCGCGCCGATGCCATTGTCCTGCACGCCATCGTCATCGCTTTCCTGATGGCGGCGGCGTACCTGATCATCGCCGCCATATTTGCCCAGCCTTTGTTCCGTTTGCTTGGCGGCACCGGTGCGGTGCTGACCGGCGCCGTCGCCTATGCTGAAATCCTCTTTGGTGCCGGCATCGCTATGTGGCTGGCCAACTCTTTTGCCTCGATCATCCGCGGCACCGGCAATATGACGCTGCCGGCGGGCGTGATGATCCTTACAAGCGCTTTGCAGATCCTCCTTTCCGGCGCCCTCACCCTTGGCTGGGGGCCGCTGCCGGCGCTTGGTATTCGCGGCCCGGCGGTTGCCCTGGTCGTCAGCTTCAGCCTGGCGGCGATCATCCTCGGCGGCTTTCTCGGCGCGGGCCGCCTCGGCGTTCGTTTGGCGCTGAGCGGCGCGCGTCTGCAACGGGCTTTGTTCCACGACATCGCCAAGGTCGGCGGCGTTGCTTGCGGCAATGCCTTTCTGACTATCGCCACGGTGCTCATCGTCACCCGCCTGGCCGCAGAACACGGGACCGCGGCGCTGGCGGGCTATGGATTGGGCAGCCGCCTGGAGCTGATCCTGATCCCCATCGCGTTCGGCGCCGGCGGCGTGCTGACCACCGCCGTCGGCACCAATTTCGGCGCCCGCCAGTTTGCCCGGGCGCGGGCCTTCGCCTGGACCGGCGGGCTTGCCATCTTCGCTATCACCGGCGCCATCGGCATTGCCGCCGCCATCTGGCCCAACCTGTGGCTGGGCCTGTTCACGTCCGATACCGACGCGTTTGAATTCGGCGCGGTCTATTTGCGCATCGCCGGTCCCATGTACGGCATGTTCGGGCTTGGCATGGCGCTCTATTTTGCATCCCAAGGCACCGGCAACATGGCCTGGCCATTCAGCGCCGGGGTCTTGCGCCTGGTCGTTGCGGCGGGCGGCGGCTGGGTGGCAGTGGCCTGGTTCGGCGGCGGCCCGGCGGCGCTGTTTGCGTTCGTCTCCGCCGGATTGTTCGTGTTCGGCGCCGTTATCGCAGGGTCGCTGTTCTCCCGCGTCTGGAACCCGGAGCGTTAGTTTTATTCGGCCGCGATCCTGCTGGCGATCGGCGCCGCGGACATGATTTCGTCGTAGGATTCGATCCAGTCGGCGCCGTCTTCGGTGAAGAAGGCGCCGCCGCGTGTGCGGGCGAAGGCGGATGGATCGGATGCGGCGGCGGGCAAGGTGCCGTCCTTGGCGTAGGCGTCGGCGGCACGCAAAAGTGCGCGGCGGGTTTCGGTGATCATCCGGTCCGATGGCGCCAAGTGTTCTAAGGTGCGGTCACTAATGGGGCCCATGCTTTCGACCACCGCATGGTCCTGAAGCAAGATGCCGCCGATGCCGGTATAGGATTTCGTGCGCTGCAAATCCCGGTCGATCAAATAGTCGTTTTCCTTGTTTTCCTTCAACCGGAAGCGGCCCTTCCAATCGGTTGTGTTGGGCAGACAATGGAAATCGTCGCCGCCGGCGATGGCGTTACGCTCGGCCCAATCGTCTGCCGTGCGGTTGTCTTTTTTGAACAGGATCACGCACATGGTATTCTCGTCATCCATGGGAATATAGCCGCGCAAACTGACATTGGTATCCAATGCGGCCAAGGGCGGCAGGGCGAAGCAGGGAAAGAGGAAATGGGCCAGCCGCCAATTGGTCATCCCAGGGCGCTCGGCGGCTGGGCGGTGGGCGGCGTAGACGGCGCCGTAATCGGTTTCGCGGCTGATATATTCGGGCGCCCGGTTGGCGACGGTGGAACGGAAGGTAGCGTCCTCGAAATTGCCCTTGCCGACGCTACCGAAATGCAAAAAACCCAGATGCGAGGTATCGATCTCGCCCTCGATGGCCTGCAGCCAGTTGCATTCGCGCAGCTTAAAATTGATCATCATCTGCTCTTCGGGCACCAGCGTGGCTTCGTGTTCGGGCAGGCCCGGCACATTTTCCTGGTCGCCCATGAACACCCAGACAAGGCCGTTGCGTTCCTCGGCCTTATAGGCTTTGGCCTTCACCTTTTGTTTGAAATCCTGATGCGGCGGCACGTTGGCCATATCCAAACAATTGCCGTCCACGTCGAACTTCCAGCCGTGATAGACGCAGCGAATGCCGTCTTCTTCGTTGCGCCCGAAAAAAAGCGAGGCGCAACGGTGCGGGCAACGGTGATCCATGATACCGGCGCGGCCCGACGAATCCCGAAACGCGATCAGCTTTTCGCCGAGCAACATAAGCCGCACCGGATCACCGTCGGCCACAAGTTCCGATGACATGGCCGCCGGTATCCAGAACTGGCGCATCAGTTCGCCCATCTTGGTGCCCGGCCCAACCCGGGTCAGGGTTTCGTTTTCGGCTTCTGTGGTCATTTTGTCAGTCCCCCCCGGGATTATTCTTTGCCTTCAAACTTAAGGTACTTGGCAAACTCCAATAGCGGCGCGTCGGTCATGGAAAACAGCTGCACGTCTTCGTTTGCCCGGTGCTCGATCCAGCGCCAAGTGGGTGCCACGAAAATATCGCCGTGATTCCAATTGATCTCTTCGCCGTCGATAATCGTGGTGCCCGAGCCTTGCATGGAGGCAAAGGTGATATTGGCGTTGGTGCGGTATTGGCGCGTCGACTGCCCGGCTTCCAATCGCATCACGTGCACGCCGATGGTCGGCATGTCGGGCGTTTCCAGCAGCACCCTGGGGCCGTAATAACCTTCGGTGTCTGGCGCGGCGGCGTCCAGGCGTCTTTGAATATCCTCGCCGGCGAAGCGCATGGGCGATACCCGCACCACCTTTTCCACTTTCTCATAGCCGCCCGGGTAGGGCTCCCAGGTCTGCACCTGCAACAGATTGACCAGGGGCACGTCGAGCCCGTCGATCCAGTAGGCGGGCGCGTCGCCATTGTGCTCGTGGCTGTGCCACATGCCGCCCGGCGTCAGCACCACGTCGCCGGTTTCCATCAAAGTCTTTTCGCCCGACACCACCGAATACATATCTTTCGAATCCAAAATAACGCGAAGCGCGTGCGCCGTGTGCCGGTGCGACGGCGCCTTTTCGCCAGGCATGACAAGCTGATAGGCGTTGAGCAGCGTCCGCGACGAGCCCAGATCATTCTCCGGGATCGGATTGCGGAAATTGAGGATGCGGCGCCCGGCTTCTTCGGCGCTGATCAATTTCGCCGCCGCATCCAAGGCCGCCCGGCATTGGGCATACTTCCAATGGGCCGATTTATAGGGCGAGGACGGCTCCGCGTCCCGGGATTGATCGCCACCCTTGCGCCAGCCACAGACCACGCCCATGTCCTCGATACGCCCATAAAAATCGTCCATATCCGCCACATCGGCGAACTGGGCCTCGTAATTGGCTCCGCGTACTTCACTTACATCCATGGTTTCATCTCCCCGGCTCTTGCGTTTCTCATTTTTGATGACCGCATTCTAATCGCATTCCCCCGCTGGCGTAACCCCGCCCGAGGCATGCGCCGGGCGCATGGCGGGATGCGACATATATTCGTTAAAACGACCATACCGTTTCATTACTATTCCTTACGGTTTATAACGGTTCCTAACGGTATTATACTTGCCGATCGGACGCGTTATTCGCACCCGGTTGATATAGTACAAAATTGGAACAAATCAAGTGGCTGAAAGGCCAGTTTCGATGATCAATATTGCCGATGTCGCCTATAGCCGTTTGCAAGCGCCGGACCTGGACCGGATGGAGGCCTTTCTGACGGATTTCGGTCTGGTCCGCGCGGCGCGGACGAAAACCGCGCTCTATATGCGGGGCACCGGCCCAGGGCATCATATCCACATTACCGAACTGGGAGAGCCGAAATTTATCGGGCTCGCCTTCCACGCTCAAAACGCCGACGACCTGATCCAAATTTCCAAAGCCGACGGTGCCACGCCAGTGGAAACCATGGACGAGCCGGGCGGCGGGCAGCGGGTGCGATTGACCGATCCCAATGGAATTTCCATCGAGGTGGTGCACGGCATGGCGAAGCTGGAACCTTTGGGCGTGCGCGCCAACGTAATGAATACCGGCGATGCCAGCCGGCGCCGCGCTGGAACCCGCAAAATCCTGAAAGCCGGCCCGGCCCATGTGAAGCGGCTTGGCCATTTCGGTATCGTGTCCCCTGATCCGGCGGCCACCGTTGCCTGGTACCGCTCGACCCTCGGTTTTGTTGGCAGTGACGAAATTTATGTGGACACCGAAGACAATGTCATGGCCTCGTTCAACCGGGTCGATCATGGCGCGGAATATGTGGATCATCATACCTTCCTCTGCGTCCACGGGATGCGCGCAGGCCTCAACCACCTGGCCTTCGAGGTTGCGGATACGGACGACTTGCTGATCGGCCACGACCATATGAAAGCAGCCAATAGCGGCAGCCATATGTGGGGGCCGGGGCGGCATGTGATCGGCGCTCAGGTGTTTGATTATTGGCTATGCCCGTGGGGCCATCTGCACGAACACTGGACCGATAGCGACATGCTGAACCACGACCATCCGCTGGCACTGCATCCGCGCGGCGAGGGCGTGGTCGGCTCCCAATGGGGCCCACCGCCAACCCAAGCCTTCGTCGATCAGGTTTCGTGAGCTAACAATTCGAAACCGTGTTTAGGTCCACATGCCGGGAACGCGCTTTTTCGAGAGTAACTGTGGACTTGGAAATTCCGGCGCTGAACGGCAGCTTCTAGCCCAAGATGCGACATTCTCAAGGGCTGAACACCGTTTTTGTTGGGAATAAAGCGCAGTAATTGGATGTAGAACTTGGTTTTTTTATTGTTAACTACCACTTAGTGACAGTGCTGAGGTGCAATTTTCCTAGCGGGAAATTTAGCATTCGGTAAGGGTTGAGACACTAAGCAGTGAACGGGAGAGTGGGTAAAGACAAATACCTGGGGGCCGTCGTCCAATATGTACAAAAATTACCTTGGGGAACTTGCCGATCTAATTTCGATTGGCCCGATTGTTGTTTATACGTGTGAGGCATTCGGAAATTTTGCGGCGAGGTCGATCACCCCCAATATTAAAGATCAGTTGGGATATGAACCGGATGAATTTCTGAGCACGCCAGGATTCTGGGCGTCGAATATCCACCCGGATGATAGCCCTGTCGTCTTTGAAGGACTCGGCGCTATTTTTGAGCATGGGGTCCACAGCCATGACTACCGTTTTCGCCACAGCGACGGCACTTATCGATGGATGCACGACGACCTCCGCCTGATCGTCGATGACGATAATCAACCCGTAACCATTGTTGGCTATTGGACTGATATTACCGAACGTAAACAGCTGGAACTGGATCTCTTGAGCGCCCGGGAAGAACTGGAGTCGAAAGTTGAAGAGCGTACCAGGGAGCTTTCCGAAAGCGTGGCGGAGGCCTTAGCTGCAAGTAAAGCCAAATCGGATTTTCTGTCGTCCATGAGCCACGAACTGCGCACGCCGATGAACTCTATTCTTGGATTTAGCCAATTGTTGGCGAGCAACCTGAAAGAACCACTTTCTGAAAATCAAAAGAAATGTTTGTCGCATGTAACCAACAGCGGGGAACATCTCCTAAATCTTATCAATCAAGTATTAGAGCTATCAAAAATCGAGTCTGGGAATTTTGACTTGAAGGTCGAAGACCTCGATATTTATGAGGTGATTAACTCCAGCTTAGATATGGTTCGCGGTTCCGCCAGTGCCGGAAGTATTACGTTCATCTTTGACCCTAATCCAACAATTGTTTCCAGGATCAGAACGGATCGCCACTACCTTAGTCAGGCGCTCATAAATTTCTTGATCAATGCAGTTAAATACAATCGGGAAGACGGGTTGGTAACCGTCAATGCCAAAGATACGAACGAGGGGTTTCTGCGGATAAGTGTTACAGATACTGGAATAGGTATTCCGGAAGACAAGCAGTCCGATCTGTTTACGCCGTTTAATCGTCTTGGCCTCGAGGCGGGAAATATCGCAGGCACGGGTATCGGATTGACCATTGCTAAGAAAATCTCGGTTTTGCTGGGCGGAAAGATTGGCTTTGAAAGTCAACAGGATGTCGGCAGTACATTTTGGATCGATCTGCCCATCGAAGAATGAGCGTCTCCTAAATGTCAAACCCAGTCATTTAGCGGAAATCGCCGGAATGATGATTTTTGGGGAGCAAAGCAGACCTCGAAATTCTACGGCTGAATGACGGTTGTAGCCCAAAAGCCGCCATTAAGCGCATTTGCAAACTACCACATTGGCACACTACGATGCCTTCGGGTGGGAGCCGTCCACAGCACCAAAAGCGTATTTCAGGCATGCGGGCCGGAAGTTTGATGTCTTCCAAAAGCGCCCTGTTTGCGTATCATTGGGCCAGTTTGAGTGTTCATCTGTCAAAAATCGGCTCAAAACTAAAAAGGCGCCATGTTCGACAATTTTGAAACCCGCCGCATCAGCACAGCGGATACTGAGATCAACCTGCGCCTGGCCGGTGCGGGTCCACCGGTGTTGCTGCTGCATGGATATCCGCAGACACACGCCTGTTGGCATGCTGTCGCGCCGCTTCTGACCGGTGCATTCACCGTCGTTGTGCCTGACCTTCGGGGTTACGGCGATAGCGGCTGTCCGGCCTCGGACCCTGAGCACATGGCCTATTCGAAGCGCACCATGGCCAAGGACATGGTCGAGGTGATGGCGGCATTGGGGTTTGAGACTTTCGCCGTCGTCGGTCATGACCGGGGGGCACGCGTCGCCTACCGATTGGCGCTCGATCATCCGAAATGCGTGACGCACCTGGTGTCTTTGGATGTGGTGACGACTTTGGACAGTTGGGAAGCCAGGAACAAGGCCGGCGCCATCGGGGGTTTCCATTGGCCGTTCCTGGCCCAACCGGAACCATTTCCGGAAAAGCTCATCGGCGGCGATCCGGAATTCTTCGCCAAATGGCTGATGCGGAAATGGGCCGGCGATAATTTTCAATTCGACGCCGCCGCCATGGCCGAGTATATGCGTTGCTTCGCCAAGCCCGAAGTCATCCACGCTACCTGCGAGGATTATCGCGCCGGTGCCACAATCGACATGGAATTGGACCTGGCAGACCGCAAGGCTGGGCGGCGGATCACTTGCCCTTTGCTATTCCTGTGGGCTGGCTCCAGGGGCTTCGGCGGTGTTAACGCTGACCCGTTGGACATCTGGCGCAATTGGGCCGATGACGTTTCCGGCGGGCCGTTGCCGTCGGGGCACTTCTTGCCCGAAGAGGCACCGGATGAATTGGTAGCACGGTTAATGCCGTTCCTCAGTGCCAATGCGCAATAGCGGCGGCTCGATCAGGGGCGGCGATTTGGATGTTGATCGCCAGCCTGCTAGGCCCGGACATGGGAATTCTCTAAATCGGATCGCCCCAATACCACATCCGCCAACTCCGGCGATGCTTCGAGACGCTCACTGCGCTCGCTCCTCAGCATGCGGTTGTTGGGGCGCCCCCCTATTCGATGCCCAGCCTTTCGTGGCCAATGGGCGCGGCGGCCTGGCGGCAGGCGCCCAAGCCTTCGGCGGCAAACCGGCGGAGCAACCTGGTTGCCACCGGGCCGGCCTTGTCCGGTGCGCCGCTCATTCGTCTTCCTCGACGCCGGCTTTACGGAGCCCGGCCAGCAAGGCACTGCGATATTTGGGGTCGAGAATATTGATCATACTGTCGATTTTCTTGATGTTCATGTCGGGGCGGCGGCGCAGCATTTCCTTGATGGCGATCTCTGCGTCGCCAATCCGGTCCAGTTGGCCGAGGGCGGACACCAGATTTATGTTCCCCCAAATTTGCGTCACCGGGTTGCGCAGCGCCTTTTCCGTCCATTCCACCACCGCCTCGAATTCTTCTTTCGCCATATAGGCATGGGCCAGCCAGGCCATGGCCGGCCCCACGAACTGTTCCCGCGGGCTCAGCCCAATGGCCTTATTGAGGCTGGCGATCCCGGCATCGGGTTGGCCGTTGCATATGTTGGCGGCGCCGAGCCAAAAACGCGCCCAAGACGAGCTTGGACTGAGGGCAATGGCCATCTCCAACTCGGCCAAACCTTGCTCCGGCTGGTTCGCTGCCACGAACAGGCTGCCAAGGGTCGTGTGCGCCAGATCGTCCTCCCGGTCCAATTCTATGCTCCGGCGGCCCGCCTCCAATCCGGACCTGAAGGCCACCTCCCGGTCTTCGGCGAGGCCGAGGGTAAGCAACAACACCATGCAGGTGGCGAGCCCCGAATAGGCGCGCGATTGTTTGCCATCAAGAGTGATTGCCTGTTCGAACAAATCTTGGGCCCTTTTAAGCCCGTCCGTTTTGCCATGGGTTTCCACGTCCCAGGTAATGGCCCATCCCTGCAGGACCATGTCCCAGGCATCCAGGTTTTCAGGCGCCTTGGCCTTGGCGCGCTCGCGCTCGACGCGGCTCATTTCGGGCTCGATGGCGCCGACGACGGTCAGGGTGATCTCGTCCTGCACCGCAAAAATATCTTCCAGTTCCCGGTCGTATTTCTCCGCCCAGATGTGATTACCGGTTTCGCCGTCGATAAGCTGGGCCGTGATGCGCACCCGGTTGCCGGCCTTGCGGACGCTTCCTTCCAACACATAAGCCACACCCAGTTCTTTCGCTACCGCTTCGATATCCACCGCCTCGCCCTTGTAGGTGAAGGTGGAGTTGCGGGCCAAAACGTCGAACTGGCGAATGCGGCTGAGCGCCGTGATGATGTCCTCGGTAATGCCATCAGAGAAATACTCCTGCTCTGGATCGCCGGAAAGGTTATCGAAGGGCAGCACCGCGATTGACGGCTTTACCGATTTTGTGGACCCGGTGTCTTCCGTCCATCCGGCTTGGCGCAGCCCGTTAAGAATATGGTCCTTGTCAGCGGGGTTCCGGTAGAAATTCAAGGTCGGGAATTGATCGATAAAATTTTGGTGAAGCCGCCTGCATTCGGCCAGCGCCATTGCCGCCTCGGCCAAGTCACCGCGATTGCCGAGGGCAGAGGCCAGAATGATATGGGAGTGCACAAAGTCTCGCTTGCGTTCAATGGCTTTGCGCGCCCAAACCACAGCCTGATCATAGTCCCGGTTGTTCAAATGGGCCTCGGCAAGAAGCTCAAGATACATATATACCCTGACATCGTCGGGATTAAGCCTGTTGGCCGTCTCCAAATGCGGGATTCCGTCGGCGGGCCGACCGGCCAGGCTCAAGGAATTGCCAAGCGGTATGTAGGCATGAGCCATGTTCGGGTTGATATCCACGGCGCGGCGCGCCTCGACGATACCGGAATCGAGCTGATTAGAATGGATCAGCAATATGGCCAGGATTTCGTGGGCCTGAGCATCGCCGTCGTCGAGGGCGACGGCCCGGCGCGCATGGCCCACACTTTCCTCGTTGGCAATTCCCTGGCTATCCGAATAGCCGTCATAGGAATAGCGGAAAAGGCAATAGGCAAGCCCGGAATGGGGGCGGCTGTCATTTGGATCGATCTCGATGGCGCGCCGGAATAACTCCTGGGCGCGGAGGTTGCCCTCCTTGGTCAGTTCATCCAACGACGCAAAGGCGCGCTGATAATTGTCCCAGGCATCCAGGCTACCCGGCGGTTTGCGCGCGATGCGTTTTTGTTCCGCTTTGGCGAATTCCGGCTCGACCTTGGCGGCGATGATCTGGGTCAGCTCATCCTGCAGCTCGAAAAAGTCGTCCATTTTGCGGTCGAATTTGTCCGCCCAGACATGGCCCCCGGTGGCGCCGTCGATGAGCTGCGCCGTAATGCGCACGCGTTCGCCCGATTTTCTGACGCTACCTTCCAGCACATATTGCACGCCCAGGTTGGCTGCCACCTGGCGGATGTCCGGCGATTGGCCTTTGTACTGAAAGGTGGAATTGCGGGCGATGACGGAAAAAGAATGCCAGTGGGAGAGGGCGGTAATGATGTCTTCGGTCAAACCATCGGAAAAATATTCCTGGTCCGGATCGCCGGAAAGATTGTCGAAGGGAAGAACTGCAATAGCCATTTGTTCGCTTGCGGTTGCGTCGGTCTCTGCCGGCTTTGCCGCGGCGGCGGCGCGAACGGCATAGGCCTGCACCGGGGCGGAGACATTCTTTACTTCCTGCAGTCCCATGTCTTCGAAATGAGCATCGATGCGGTTGCGGATGGAATCGTAGACCATGCCCGATATGCAGATGCCGCCGGGTTCGGCCAAGCCTTCCAGGCGGGCGGCCACATTGACGCCCTCGCCGTGGATGTCTTCGCCGTCGTCAACGATATCGCCGAGATTGACGCCTATGCGGAATTTGAGGGAGTTGGCGGCGAGCCCTGCCTGCATGGCTAAGGCGCAATTGACCGCGGCCTGCACGGTCGGGAATTCCACTAAGAATCCGTCGCCGGTGAGCTTGACGATGGTGCCCGAATGTTCGGCGACCTGTGGTTTGATGACGTCTTCGCGGGCATCCTGCCAGGCGGCCACGGTGCCGTCGGTATCGTCTTCCATGAGGCGCGTATAGCTGGCCACGTCGGCGGCCAAAACCGCCGCAAGCCTCCTATGCACCTCCCGCTCCGCCATCATGCTCCCCATTGGCAAATTTATTGATGACTATTCTAGTGAAAAGCCTGCGTCTGGCAATCTCAGAGCTCGGCCAGAATCTCGGGCGGCACTTCGGTGAAGTTTTTGCCGCCGGCGGCGCGCGCCATCACCGCGTCCGGCCCGCCGTGGCGCTCGACCAGGGCTTTTTGGTCCGCCTTGGCGTGGGCGTCGGTGGCGTGCGTGTCGAGGATGGCGCCCAGTTCGGCTTCCAAATCGGCACGTATGGATGCGTGGGCCGGATCGGCGGCGAGGTTGCAGGTTTCTTCGGGATCATTTTCAAGGTCGAACAGCTCCGCACCAAACCCCACGTAAGATATATATTTGTAGCCGCCTTGGCGCACCATATAAGCGCCGGACGGCGAGCGCATGGCGTGGTATTCGGAGAATACAAGGCGGGCTGGATCATCGGCGGCGGCGGCGATCTGGAACAACGATTGACCGGGCAGATCGGCACCCCCCGCTTGCGGCCCGGCCGCATCCAGGATCGCCGGATAGGCATCCACCAGGGAAACCGGCGTCGCGCAAACCTTAGCCGCAGGGACATGGTTGCCGGCGATGATCATTGGGATTTGGCAGGCTTCTTCGTAGAGCACCGATTTGCCCCACATACCGCGGGAACCGGCGCTTTCGCCGTGGTCGCTGGTATAGAGAACGCGGGTGTCGCCGCCGAGCCCCGCGCTTTCGAGTGCGCCAAGCACCCGGCCGATCTGCTCGTCGACGAAGGTACAGAGACCGAAATAGGCGGCCAGGGCACGGCGTTTCTCATCCCGGCTTAGCCCGGCGGTGCCCTTCGACAAGCGCGCCGACCAGGGATGCGGATCGAACCCATCTTCCGGGTCCAGCTTGGCGTCGGGCATGTCTTGAATGGGATAGAGATCGAAATATTCCGCTGGCACCACCAGCGGGTAATGGGGGGAGACGAAGCTGACGAACAGCACCCAGGGTTTATCGCTGGGCCGCTGGCCGGCATCTTGCAGCCAGGTGCAGGCCTTTTCGGCGATCTTGCGGTCATATTGGATATAGGCGGTCTCGCCCACGTCCGCTTGTTGGGCGATGCCCGGTGCGCCGCCGCCTGGGCGCGGGGTGAAATCCGGAAACTGGCCGCGGATCGAGCCCTGCACCATGCCGACGCCGTCTTTGATGTGGAGGGGAATGTGCTGAACGTCGAAGCCGGTGGGGTCTTCGGCATTGCGGTAGTGCAGCTTACCGATGCTTTCAACGGTGATACCCGCCGCCTGCAATTCATGTCCCCAGCCGGGCACAGCGCCATCATAGGCGATGGCATTGTCCCAATAGCCAGTTTGGTGGACATAGCGCCCGGTGGCGAAGCTGGCCCGGGACGGCACGCAGATTGGGCAGTTGGTGTAGGCGGACGTAAACCTTGTGCCGCGCGCCGCGAGCGCATCCAGGTTCGGCGTCTGCACCAGGTCATGGCCAGCACAGCCCATCATCTGGGCATTGTGCTCGTCGGACATGAGGATCAGGAGGTTTTGCGGCTTCATGGTTCAGCTGGCCGCAAACTGGACGGCCTCGGCATAGCTGGTGCGCGCCTCCAGCCCTGAAAAGCCGATGGTGCGAGCATCGTCCAGGAGCAGCCGGAGAACATCTTTGCGCCCCAACCGCGATGCGGAATCCGCCAACACTTGAAAAAACAAATCCCTCTGCGCGTGGCTGCCGCCCATCTGCCAAAGCGAGCGCCGCTGGCCCATCAGCCCGGCGACAACCGCGTCATGGTCGCCCTTGCGGTGGGCAATGGCGGCCTCGGCGGCGGGGATGGCGGCGGCGGCATAGCGCTGGCCCAATGTCCCCGCGTCCTCGCTAGCGAAGGCGCGCATCTGGCGCAGGAGCTCTTCGGCCTTACCCGCGCGCCCGGCGCCCATCAGAGTGATAGCGGCGTGGGCGCTGGTGAACGGGCTGGCGTGGTTGCCGATGCGCGCCTCGGCAATATCGGCGATATCGGTCCAACGCTCTTCCACATCCAGGCCCCGCAATTCCAGGCGCAACAACAGCGCCGCGCAATTCTGAATATCCAGATAGAAGTCCGGCATGGCCTGCACCAGAGGCGAGGCCGGATTGCGCACATATTGGTCATAGAGGATAAGCGCTTCATCCAGATTGCCGCGCTCGGCCTCGAACAGGCAGCGGTGCCACCAGAGATGATGAACAATGTGGTTGGCGCCGACCCAATGGTCCTGCAAGCCGTCCAGCCATGCGACGCCGTCGCTCAAGCGCCCCTGCATCTCCATCACATGGGCCACGGAATGGGCCGCCCAGCAATCGCCGGGATCGATGTCGATGGCCTGGCGCCCGGCCTTTTCGGCCTCTTCCAGTTGCCCCGCTTCCTCCAACCCGAAGGAGCGCACGGCCTGGAAGGTGCCGAAGCCCGGCACCGCATCCGACCAGGCGCTTGCCGCACGCTCCGAAATATCGCGGGCCCATTTGGCTTCGCCGAGCCAGAACAGTTCCAACTGGGCAAAGCGGATGGCCAGCAAATCCAGCGGATGTTCGGCGACGATCTGTTCATAGATACCGACGGCGCCGAGCACGTCGCCTTGGAGCGAGACGTCCAACGCCGCGATATAGGATTTCTCCCGCGCCGTGCAGCGATTTTGCGCGGCCTGCGCCGCCTCCAGATTTTTCGCCGCCGCGCCGTGGGCGGCAGGCTGGCGAAGGCTGAACAGCATCAAGCCCTTAATGGCGTGCGCAAGGGCAAATTCCGGATCGGCCGCAAGCGCCGCGTTCAGCCCGCCCATCACATCGGTGCGCCAGGTGAAAAAGCTATGGACGGCGGCATTAAAAGCGTCCGCCGCCGCATCGCTATTGGTGGTAAAGGCAAGGCCGCGTTCGTCTTCTGCCATTCATCTATTCCAAATCAAAGCCGTGGGATTGCAGGAACGCGCGGAAGCCGTGGCGGGCTTCGGGGACGGACAGGCGGCGGGCGGCGTTTTCGGACCAGCCATAATTATCGGATTCCCCGTATTTGTCGGTCATCATTTGGCTCATGGGCCGGATGGCGTTGCGCCTGGTATCGTAGCCTTCGATATCGGTTTCCAGGCGGGCGTCACTATAGGTGTCGGTGTGGACGACGGCGGCGGGCGGCAGTCGTAAACTTACGTCGCGTTTTTCGGCTGGGTAGCCAGCGCACAATCCGGCCACCGGATAGACGCCTTCGGGCAAACCCAAAAGTTCCGTCACCCCGGCCATATCGTTGCGCACCTGGGAAATGCAGCAGGTGCCGAGCCCGGCGCCTTCGGCGGCGATAACGTAGCTCTGTATGGCAAGGGCGGCATCGACGGCGGCGTTGAAAAAGCTGTCGAGGGTGTTCTGGGCGTATGGCTTGCCGCGCATCTCGGCGATCCTTTGGGCGCGGCGGATATCACCGCAAAAGACCAGCAACACCGGCGCGGCCTTCATCCAATCGGTGGCGCACAATTCGGCTAGTTTGTCTTTGGAGCTTTGCGCCCGCAAATCGATAATCGAATATTGCTGTAAGTCAGATTTTGCCGAGGCCGATTGCGCCGCCGCCAACAAAATGGCGCGCATATATTCGGGCACCTCCTCGTCGCTATATTTGCGGAAACTGCGGCGCCCGAGGATTTGGGCGAGGACGCCGTCCGCCGCCATATCCCGGCCAGCCTCGTTGGCCAGCCCGAAACGGGCTTCGATCAGCGCGGCTAGGTCGTCCATGTTTGGCTCCCTGAGATTGTCTGGCAACTAATGCTTCATGGCGGCGGCGCGCATTTTACCCATGCGCTGAGACGCCGGGCGTTCAACGCAGCTTTTCAGCCAGGCTTCGGTCTTCGGATACCCGGAAATATCTACGTTGGAGCGGGGCAGGGTGCCGAGCACGCAAGCGACATTGAGATCGGCGACGGTAAATTCGCTGCCCAGCAGATAGTCTTGGCCGGAGAGAACCTTTTCGACCACTGCCAACGGTTTTTTCAGGGCTTCATGGGCGCCGCTTACTTTTTCCTCGCTGTGGTCAACAATGCTCAAGGCCTTTTGGATAAGAATGACCGCGTTATCTTCGGCTTCGGTCAACGCCCACATGCTCCATTGGACGGCGTGCGCTTCGTCTTCGGCGGTTTTGGGCGCTAACGGTCCACCATGTTTTTTCGCCAGGTAAAGATTGATGGCGAGGGATTCCCAAAGGATGAAATCACCGTCCTTTATGGTCGGCACCTTGGCGTTGGGGTTGAGGGCATCATAGCCGCCTTCACGTTGTTCACCCTTGTGGACATCAACGCTTTCCAGGCTGTAATCGATACCCAGTTCTTCCGCCATCCAAATGATGCGCGCGGCGCGCGACAACATGGTGCCGTAGATTATCAGTTCTGACATTGTGTTTTTTCCTAATTTTGGTAGCCGGGATTGACCCGGTCGAGTTTGCGTTTCAGTGCCGGCCATTCATGCTTGCCGATGGTCCGGTGGCCTTTTTCCGAATTCAAGTGCTGGTTAAGCGCCATGGTCTTTTCGATGACCGCCTCGTCGATGGGCGCTACCTCGGCGCCCGATTGCTGGAGCGACAACTGCATGCGGCAGGCGCGCTCGGCCCGGTACATCCAGACAAACGCCTCGCCGACGCTGGCGCCGGCTGTGACCAGCCCGTGGTTGCGCAGCATCAAAACGTTATGATCATTGATGGCGGCGGAAATACGGTCACGCTCGCCAGGGTCGGTTTCAATGCCGCCATAATCCGCATAGCCGGTATGGGCCATCACATGCAGCGCATGCTGGGTGAGCGGCAGTAGTCCGTCTTTTTGCGTTGCGACGGCGGTGCCGGCCTCCGTATGGGTGTGGATGGCGCAATTGACATCGGGGCGTTGTTTGAGGATGGCTGAATGGATGGTGAAGCCGGCCGGATTGATGAAGCGGTTGGTCTCCGAACGGATATTGCCGTCCATATCCACCTTAATCAGATCGGAGGCGCACATCTCGTCCCACAGATTGCCGTAGGGGTTTAAAAGGAAGTTATCCGGCTCGCCGGGCACCCTTGCCGAAATATGGGTGCCCAAAAGATCCGACCAGCCATGCAAATCCACCAGCCGATAGCAGGCCGCCAGATCGATGCGGGCTTCCCATTCTTCCGCCGATATACCGGTGGGAGCGGTTGTTTGTGTGTCCATGGCGATCCCCTTATCCAGGCTAGTGACCCCAGGTGTTTTCGTAGTCGCGCTGATCATCTTCGGTGAGGTAATTATCCTCCACTTCCCGCACCCTATCGGCGTTGGTGAGCATTTTCTGATTGACCAGTCCGTAGGGGCCGTCGGCTACCCATTTGTTGAAATCAGCCAAAGCCACCGGCCCGCGTGCCTTGAAATCGCTCATTACGTGCCAGGCGGCGGTCATGCCGATGGTGGCGAAAAACACCGGATAGAGGGCGATGCGGACGCCCAAATCCTCGTATTCTGCGGGGCTTGGTGCCGCGTCCTTGCCGCCCCAGATCACCTGTACCGGGGCCGGGATTTCCTTGCAGGCCTTTTTCAAATCTTCGCGGGTTTCGACGGAATTCAGCCAGACGTAATCGGCGCCGCCCTCTTCCACATAGGCGATGCAGCGGTCCAGGGCTTCGGGGAAATTGGTGCCCTCGGCGCCCAAGGTATCGTTGCGCGCGCAGATGGCGAAATCGGGATCGATCTGGTCGCGCCGGGCAACGGCGGCTTTGATCTTGCCGACATGCTCTTCCTTGGAAACGGTGCGCCGCCCGGCCATGGTCGCCGATTTCTTCGGGCTCTCCTGGTCTTCGAAGTTACAAGCCGCAACGCCGGATGCGATGATTTCTTCGACCGCGAAATCCACATTGACGGCGTTGCCAAAACCGGTGTCGGCGTCCAATTGGATCGGGATGGCGGCGCGCGCCGCCACATGGCGGCAGTGATCGACCATATCGCGCAGCCCCAGAATGCCATTGTCGGGCACGCCCAACAGGAACGCCGACATCTGCGAGCCGGCAATGAAAAAACTTTCGAAGCCGATTTCCTCGGCCATGCGCGCATAAAGCGGCGAAAAACCACCGGGCATGATGGTCATCTTGTCCCGGCTCAAGATGTCCCGGAATTTTTTGCGCATGGCGCTTACATGGTTGGTATCAGCCGCCATTTGATCCTCCCCTTTTTTGGTTATCGCATTTGTTGATGCGCCGAATGTTGGCACCGCCCGCGTCCCGGCGCAACCGCCTTATAGGCGCAAAGAGCAACCGCCTTGTAGGCGCAAAGAGATTGAACGGCGCGCGAATTTGTTCCATCCATTGATAATGTTGTCCAAACCCGCCACGCGCGTTGCCACCGCCATCGAATTGGCCCTGATCTTTGTCACCGGCGCCGGCATGGTGGCCTTGGTTGTCCTCTGGTCCAGGCTGGATGTTTTGCTGGCTGTCAATGAAAGCCCCGAATTGGTGCGGGCGCGAATTGTGTCGGGCCTGTTCAGCCTGTCGGTGCCGCTGGTGATCCTCATATTCCTGACCAGAATCCGGGGCAAGCTGGCGGATCTGCTGGCCGGGGCAAGCCAGGACGCATCGGCCATGCGAAGCGCCAAATATATGTGGTACCTGGTGATGGTCTTCGTGATTGTCATATTGGCAATCACCGCCAACGTGGTTTGGTCCAGCTTTCTCGACATCAATTTCAAGTAAGCCAGAAGCCAACTTCTATCGGAAAATGCGTATCCTTATGCCGCCTTGCCCCGAAGATATAACGCCGATGCCCATGTCCTAAGGATTGTGGGCCGCCGCCCGTTCGATCAACCGATGGGATTTTGCCCCAAAATGGGGCTACCATTTGGCTCGGGAACTCTCTAAGCTGAATTCACAAAACAAAACGTTCGGGTTCTATCATTGCATTATATTTATCCAGGGAGATGAAGATGCGTACTCAAATCGCTAAAACCAGTCTGTTTACCGTTGCTTTGGCCGGCGCAATGTCGCTGGGCGCCATCGGCGCCGATGCCCAGGCACCCAAGATCATGCGCGCCGACACCGGCTCCCCAGGCAACATTTCGCACACCGTGACCGTTGTTCTGGGCAAAATCTGGAACCGCGAGTTCGGCACCTCGACGCAGATCAATGACAGCCAGACCCTGACCCGCTCGGCGATCAAGCTGGGCCGCGGCCAGTTGGAAATGATGCCGTTCCCGACGACCATCTATACGTTCCTGTCCAAGGGCTCGCGCATGTACAAGAAGAAGCTGCACAAACAAGCCATCGCGGCGTCGAAGAATGTGCGCTCGATCTGGGGCTGGAACGCGGTTCTGTTCCACGCCATCACCTTCCAAAGCTCCGGCATCAAAACCTATGCCGATCTCAAGGGCAAAAGGGTGTTCACCGGCCCGCCGTCCGGCGCCGCCGCGGTCACATCGGAATCGATCATTCGCGCCATCACCGGCTTGAAGGCGAAGAAAGATTACAACGCCATCCGCCTGCCTTGGGGCGGCGGCTTGCAGGCCATGCTCGACGGCAAGCTCGATGTCTATATGCGCCCCGCCGGCATCGGCGCGGCGTCGGTGGAGCAGCTTGGTCTCAAGCAAAAATTCCGCCTTTTGGATATCGGCGACAAATCGACGTCGGCAGCGTGGAAGAAATACTTGAAGCCCATGGGCCGCGAACAGGGCATCATTCCCGCCGGCACCTATAAGGGCCAGCTCAACAACAATAAGGACGTGATCGTTGGCGCCAATACCTTCCAATGGGCGGTCAACATCAAATTGCCCGATGATATGGTCTATAAAATGACCAAGCTGACTTGGGACAAGATCGACGAGGTCCACAAATCAGCGGTCACCTTGCAGACCATCGACAAGGCGCATCCCTTTACCGGCGTCAACATGCCGTTGCACCGGGGCGCGGTCCGCTATTACAAAGAAATGGGCATCAAGATTCCGGCCCAGTTGATCCCGCCGGAAGCCAAGTAATCAAGGCCAAATGAAAAGCGGGCCCGGTTTCCGGCATTGGAAGCCGGGCTCTTCATTGGGCCTTAAAGTTTTTTGGGGGTTCGGTCCGGCATGAACGAAGTTGCGCAACCATCCGGTTTTCGGCGATTGTCGGGGTATATAACATTTTGGATCGCTTTGGTGATGGCGCTGACCGGCATCGCCAATTCGGCGCCCAGCTTTTGGATCATCCCAACCATAGGCCCGTTCCCTTCCGAGCTGATCCGCCCGATCATCCTGGCGGCGTCGGTGATCGTCGTGATCTTGAAATATTCGTTCACCGATTTGCTGACCGAGCGCTCGCCGGCCCTGAAACCGGTTGGCCTGGCCATCGATATTTTGTTGGTGGCGGCTTCCTGGTGGGTGTTCTGGCGCTATTTCACCGATGTCTCGGAGATGGAAGAGGGCCTGTTCGATTTCACCATCATCCATCCGATGATCGCGCTCACCGGCTGTGCGCTGTTCATCACCATTTGCTGGCGGGTATGGGGCTCGCCGCTCGCCATCTGCGGCATCTTCGCTCTTGGATATCTCTACACCGGACAATATTGGCCGTGGATTTTCGAAACCGCGCCGCCAATCTTTATCGATTCCTCCGAAGACCTTTGGTTCAATTTAAATGACGGTGTGCTCGGCACCATCATGGGCATTTTGATCTTTACGGTGTTTCCGTTCGTGCTGCTTGGCGTCATGCTGGAACGCACCGGCGGCGGGCGCAGCCTGATCAAGATCGCCTTTCATTTGACCCGCAATTTTCGGGGCGGGCCGGCGCATGCGGCGATCCTGGCCTCGGGCCTGTTCGGCACCATGTCGGGGGGCGCCGTCACCAACGTGGTGGCCACCGGGGTCATTACCATACCGATGATCAAGAAGCGCGGCTTCCATCCGGCCTTCGCCGGCGGCGTCGAGGCAACCGCATCCTCGGCCGGCCAGATCATGCCGCCGATCATGGGCGCCGCCGCCCTGGTGATGGCCGATTTCACCGGCATCTCATATTTGACCATTATCGTCGCGGCGCTGGTCCCGGCGCTCGCCTACTATGCCAGCCTGTTTACGTCCGTCGTGTTTGAGGCAAGGCGCCTCGGCGTCGAGGCGGTGCCCGATATGGACGACGCCGATCTGGAAGTTGGCGCCCAGGATATCGTCAATCTGGTGATGATCATTGTTCCGGTCGGTATCGTGGTGATGACCCTTATCATGGGATTTTCGCCCGCCGGCGCCGGCATGATGGCGCTCTATGCCATCGTGCCCTTAAGCTTCGCCAATCCAGATATCCGCAAAGACCCGTTACTGATCTTCAAGGCCCTGGCCCGAGGCGGCGAAACCTTCGGCTCGCTCTTGATGGCCATCGGCGTCGTCGGCATCATCGTTGCCGTGCTCGGCACCACCGGCCTGCCCAACGATTTCGCGCAAGTGGTCAACGAGTTCGGCAAGGGCCAGTTGTTCGCGACGCTGGTGATCGCCGCGCTGGCGGCCATCATGCTGGGCATGGGCATGCCGACGCTGCCCGCGTATCTGACCATCATCCTGATCATGGGACCGTCCATGCAGACATTGGGTGTCTCCGTCCTGGTTGGCCATTTGTTCGTATTTTATTACGGCGTCGCCTCTTCGATCACGCCGCCGGTGGCGGTCGCGGCCTACGCGGCGGCTTCCATCGCCGAAGCGCCGCCTTTGTTGACCGCCATGTACGCCATGCGCATCGGCCTGGTAAAATTCATCGTGCCGTTCGCGTTTGCGTTTTATCCGGTGCTGCTGATTGTCGAAGAATCTGGCGTACCGTTCGAGATATTGGCCTTCGCCTCGGCAATTGTGCGGCTGGGTTTGGTGATCTATCTGGTATCCAGCGCCACCTTGGTGTTCGATCAGCGCCGCCTGCCGGCCTGGGAGGTGGTGCTGCGGCTGGGTCTGGCGGTGGGCGCGCTCTATATCGATCCGTTCATCCATTGGCCGGCCTTCGCCATCGGCATCGCCTTTTTGATCTGGCACTGGTTCCAGTTCCACGAAACCAAGCAGCCGAGCCTGGGCGTCGCCGAGTAGATTTTAAGAGCCGGTAAAGCGGTTGATCATGTCACCGGCGCGGCCTTCCAGATAGCAATTCATGTTGTGGGTGATGACGGCCATGGCTTGATCCACATAGGCTTCACTCATGCCGCCCATATGGGGCGTGATGATGACGTTATCCAAATCCCATAATGGCGAATCCGGCGGCAACGGTTCTTCGACGAACACATCGAGACCGGCGCCGGCAATCTGACCGCTGGTGATCGCATTCGCCAGCGCCGCTTCGTCGACAACGCCGCCATGGGCCAGATTGATCAGAAACGCCGTGGCCTTCATGGCGGCAAAGGTTTCACCGCCCACCAGTCCGATGGTGTCCGCCCGATGCGGCGTCAAAACCACCACGTAGTCGGCGTCGGCCACTGCGCCCGGCATATCGCCATAGGCGCGAACATCATCGAAACCGTCGAGGCCGCGCGGCGTTCCGGTAATGCCCACAACTTTCATATCAAACGCCTTGCAGCGCTTCGATAAGGCCTCGGCGATCAGGCCAAGGCCGAGGATGGCAATGGTCTTGCCTTCGAGGATTTTACCCGGCCAGCGCTGCCATTCATGGTTCCGCTGATTGTTCAGGATTTTGGGGAGATTGCGATTGAAGGCCAGCATTTGCAGAAACGCCATTTCCGTCATTTGCGGCGTATGGATGCCGCGCATTGAGGTCAGGACCGCGCCGGGCGCCAGATCGGGCTGGTTATCGATGCCGTCGGTACCGGTGCCCAGCGCCTGAACCCAGCGGATGTTCTGGTTGCGCCGGAAAATCTCTGCATTGAGGATGAGGCCAAAGGATATAAGAATATCGCATTCATAGGTGACGTCGCTGAAGGTACCCTTGGCCAGATCGCAGGAGAACGCCACATCCGGATAGAGTGGCGCCAGACGGTCGCAATATTCGTTGGCGTTGAAGGCGACGATGTGGGTCTTAATGGGCATGGCTGAACTCGTAATCGCTCATCCGCACCC
>ENA-OREN01000189-OREN01000189.1-marine-metagenome-genome-assembly--contig:-NODE-189-length-92483-cov-3.945209_pt1 | contig 92483 bp, 91 predicted proteins | sample MGYA00248624_ERZ508555 | MGnify/ENA primary metagenome ERZ508555 (study PRJEB26222, sample SAMN06267773) | marine metagenome | isolation source: Saanich Inlet, British Columbia, Canada | place...
ATCATTTATAACGCCTTCGTTAATTGCAGATGCAACTAAAAAACTCTTCATCACAGAGCCTGGTTCAAAAGTATTCCAAGCAGGAAGATTTCTTTTAGTAATAGGGTCTTGATATTTTGAGTATCTATTTGGATCAAAGAAGGGATAGCTACCCATGGCATAAATTTCTCCGGTATTTGGATTTAAAACCACTCCATATCCTCTGAGAGCTTTTGATTTCTTTACAGCTCTTGCAATTTCTCTTTCTAGAATGAATTGATACTTACTTTTAATAGTAAGGTTAAGGTTGGCCCCATCCTCGGGATTTTCAATTGCAGTAGGGTTGTCAGTAATAATTTTTCCTTTGCCATCTCTCGTTAAAGTAATTAGTTTCTTTGAACCAGCTAACTCTTTATTAAACTTATACTCCAGACCTTCCATGCCTATTTGATCTAGGTTTGTATGCCCTAAAACTTGTCCAGCAAGATGTCCGAAAGGATAGTCTCTTTTGTATTCCATTTTTATAGAAACATTAGGAAGTTTCAAGGCCATTATCTTTTCACCTTCCTCATGTGTTGCGAGTCTTTTTATCCAAACGAAGTATTTTTTTTTATTTAATTTTTTTAATACTCCTCTTTCTGAAATATTTAGTGTTTTTGAAAGTATCTTTGAATAATATATCTTGTCTTTGATTTCTCTTGGATTTAGGTGAATTGATGGATACGCGACACTTACTGCCAGAATCTTTCCCTCAGCATCTCTTATTTCTCCTCTGTTTCCAAGTAGTTGGAATGGATTTGTCTGTATTTTAGAAAACTTTAGGGGTTCTACATTATCAATTAGCTGAAGAGAGAATATCTTTATACTAATTATAATCAAGAAAAGGAATATGCAGAACTTTATAAGACTTACTCTTTTTCTTAATTCAGAATCTTTTTCTTTAAACTCATTTATGAAGCTACTCATTGTTAATCTTTATTAAATCTCTCTGGTTAGGAAATTTCATACTGTTCTTTCTTGCTAATGATTCAATTCTTTCGTGAGATTTTAATTGAAGAGTTTGACTTTTAAGTTTCTTGTTCTCGATTAGGATTTTGGAGTAAGTGTTTTTAGATTTTGTTAATTCATACCCTAGCTCAGTCTTAAAAGCTTTAAGGCCTATTATTGAAATTAGTAAGAATAAGCTCAACCCTGCAATTATTATGCTTTTGCTTGCACCCTTTACTAAGGAAATTATTTGGGTTCTGTTCCTTTCTAGTAGTATTGAACTGGCCTTCATTATAGCGCCTCACCTATTCTCATTTTTGCACTTCTTGAGCTTGGATTAATGAGCACTTCATTTTTGGTCGGCTTGAGAGGTCTTTTTGTGATAATTTTCAGAGTCTGTTTTTTGTTGCAGCTACAAGTCATTTTGGTTGGTGGACAAGTACATTTTGATTCTGAGAGTTTGAAGAATTTCTTTACAATCCTATCTTCTAAAGAATGAAAAGTTATCACCACGAGTCTCCCACCTTTATTGAGGATTTTTTCACTTTTTTCTAGAAATTTTATAATGGCTTCTAGTTCATTATTAACGGCAATTCTAAGGGCTTGAAAAGTACGTGTAGATGGCTCTATACTAGATGAATTTTTATTAATTCTTCCAACAATCTTTGTAAGCTCATCACTGGTGGTTATTTCTTTTTTGGTTCTTTGTCGTGCAATCTCAGAAGCAATCTTGAAATGATTTTTTTCCTCACCGTAATTCATTAAGAGTTGAGAAAGTTCTTTTACTGAGTAGGTGTTGATAATTTTGTGAGCAGTCAGTTCTTGTTCTTGATTTATCCTCATATCGAGCTTGTTGCCCTTCTTAAAACTAAAACCCCTTTTGATATTTTGAAGTTGATATGTTGATATACCTAAATCTAATATTACTCCATCAACCTTTTCGTTTACAAGTTCATCTATATTGCTAAAGTTTCCACATATAAATTCTATTTTGTTCACAGAGTTAGCCAGCCTTAACTTTGCCAGTTCTAATGAGTCTTTGTCAGCATCAATACAAATGATTTTATTTATATCATTTCTTGAATCTGTTATTTCTCTAGTGTGCCCTCCCATCCCTAGTGTGGCATCAAGATAAGTCCCATTGCTTTTTAAATTTAAATTATCAATTGCTTCTTTTTTCATGACTGTAAAGTGGTAATCAGATTTCATCTATTACCTCTCTGCTCTTTTGAAACTTTTTAAAACTACTGACCAGGCTCTTCTTCCACACTTTTTCAGACCATATCTCAAATCTTGATAGCATCCCAACAAAAACAGCTGAGTTGTTGATATTAAAATCCTTTCTTAATATGCTGGGTATCATTATTCTTCCCTCAGTATCTATTTCACACTCATGTGCATTACCTATTAAATATCTTTCAAACTCAACTGTTTCTTTTTTAAATTGAGGGAGTCTAGAAAGCTTATCTTCAAGTTTGTCCCATTCTGGAAGGGGGTAGCAAATTATAGAATTTTCAAAAGTAGACAGTATTAGAAAATTGGTTCTATATTTCTTCTTTAGATTATCTCTAAATTTAGAAGGTACACTGATTCTTCCAGTTTTTGAAATTTTGTGTATAAACTGACCTCTAAACATAATAACCTTTTATATGCCAAAAAATGACAAATTACGCCTTATATATGATTTTATTAATATTTATAATTAAAGTCAAGGCTATGATAAAGTAGTTTTGTGGCGATTTTAAAGATTAAATTGAAAAAAAGAAAGGAGATTGTAAAGTTCCAATTCCTATACTCTCTGCACCAGCATCTAGGTTGGGCCAGATCAAATAGGGACATACCAGAGGAAATATCAATTTTTACAACGAAAGAGTTGATAAAAAGCAATGTTGAGATAGTTAATCAAATTGGGAAATGGGTAAATCTTGAAATAATCTAAGAATCAGATTCTTTCTTGATAACTAAGTTTTTAAAGCCAGTAATGCTGCCAATCAAAGCCTTTCGTAAGCCACCAAATTCTTCTGGGCCATTAATTAGCCTACCAGACTCTTTGTCTATTTTTGTAATTTCTACTCCGATTTCTTCTTCAGACTGTATACCTTTTTTTAAACAGCTTGAAACACAGCTTTCCCAAAGTTGAAGTTGATCTATATGCTTATTAAGTAGACTTACAGCTTCTCCTCTAATGGCATGATGAGCAAAACCAAGTTTCTCAGGAGATCTTTCTAGCATTAATTTAATAGAATCAATACCTGATTCTATCCTATAAGGATGAGGTGTCGTTGGTACCATGGCAAAATCAAGACTTGGTACAACCATTCCAACCGAATCTCCACAAAACATAATATTCTTATTTTCTAACATAAAACTAAAGTGGTGACTTGCATGACCTGGTGTCTCGATCCAATTAAATTCAAGGTTGTTGACTTGAATATTAAAGGTTTTTTCATGAATAGAAATTATATTTTCTTCATTAACTGGAGCAGGTTTTTGATACATCTCGGCAACCCATCCCAAAGTATCTAGTGACGATTGCCATAAAACTTTATCGGGATCTATCAAATGAGGGGTTCCTCTTCTGTGGACTATAATTTGGCTATCTGGGAAAGACTGCATAAAAGTTCCTAATCCACCAGAATGATCTAAATGTATATGTGTTAAGAAGACATATTTTAAGTTTGATTTGCTGACCCCTAAAATATTAAGTTGCCTAATGAGTTCAGGTATTCCACATGTAGGGCCAACGTCAACTATGATATAATCTTCTTCGGCTTTAATTAAGTATGGTGCAATAAACTCAGTTTCATTATCAACTTTTAAATCAAGTTGCCATATTATGTCATCGAGCTGCCTTATATTTTTTTCCATCAGAATAATTTATAATTTTAATTGGTAATAATACCAAGTAAAGAGGTGAAAAAAAATATTCAATTTATTCTCTCCTTCTATAAAGGTAGGAATTCTTACTTTTTTCAGTAGGGTTCTTGGATATACTCGAGATTTAGTAATCACTTTCTTCTTTGGGGCAAACTTAGAAACTGATGCATTTTATGTTGCTTACCGAATTCCAAATTTATTTAGAAGACTATTAGCGGAAGGTACACTGAGTACAACTTTGGTCCCCTTTTTTACGGAAGCACAAACTTCCAAGGATAGAAATGCTTTTAAGATTCTTAGGAGTAACGTATTTACTATTGTTTTTGTTGGACTTTTATTAATCACGGGAATTTTTTATTATTTTTCCGCTGAACTTATCAATATCTTTGCTTTTGGTTTCGATGAATCCACAAAAGAACTATCTGCCAATTTACTTAAAAGGATGTCTCCATTTTTATTCTTAATTTCGTTGTCTGCTCTAAATATGGGGCTATTGAATTCGGCTCAAAAGTTTAATGCCCCAGCTTTTTCCCCGGTCTTAATGAATGTGGGCATTATTTTAATTGTTTTAATCTCATCTTTTTATTTTTCTTTAAGCATTTACGTTCTATCTTACGCAGTTCTTTTTGGAGCGCTCCTACAGTATCTATTTCAAATACCGTTTATCTTTAGAAATAATCTTTCATATAACCTTAATTTTAATCAATGCATTAATACTAAAACAAAAGAAATATTTAAGGTAATTTTCCCTCAGATATTTGGTCTAGCGGTTTATAATATCAATATCCTAGTTAACACTCAATTTGCTTCATTCTTAGAAAAGGGTTCTATTACTTATTTATATCTAGCTGAAAGATTAATAGAGTTTCCCTTAGGAATCTTCGCTGTTTCCGTTGCGACTACAGTATTACCAGTCCTTAGTACTCAGTATTTGAAAAAGAACTATTGTGATTTTTCGAGAACAATTAATGAAAAGTTAAAGTTTTTACTATTTCTTTCCGCCCCCTTTGTATTAGCTTTCATCTTTATTGGACAAGATATATGCAATGTTTTGTATGCCCGAGGTGAGTTTACGGTGAGTGATTCATATATGACATATAAAGCATTATTAGCTTATTCATTTGGGTTAATCTTTGTAGCAGGAGTAAGACTTGTTACTCAAGGTTTTTACGCAACTAAAAATACTAAGCTACCTGTTATTTTTGGGGCTTATAATTTAGGCGTAAATTTCTTACTATGTTATATTCTAGGCTTTTATTTTAATTTAGGATTCTTTGGCCTTGCATTGGCCTCATCCATATCGTCAATTTTCTTGTTTTGTATCCTTATATTTAAATTGAAGACTTTAATTGATGGAATTAAAATACTAGATTTCTTTAAATATTTGATATTAATATTAACAATCTCAGGTGCATCTCTTTTTCTTGGATTAAGAACAAGTGAGTTTATAACGCAAGGCAACAGCCTTAGCTTTGGTCTAATTACCACCATACTTTCTTCAGCTATCTTTTTTTATACGATTTCTAGAGTGTTGAGACTAAAGGAACTAAGAATGATTTTTAAATAAATTATAATTGTACATAGTTTCTTTTTTCCATTAATCTTAAAATATGAAAATATTATTTCTAAATGGCCCGAATTTAAATATGTTAGGTGAAAGAGAAGAGTCTCTTTATGGTCAACTTACGCTCGGTGAAATAAATTCTTTAATACAAAAGAAAGCTGATAAAATGAATATTGAAGTTATTTTTTTTCAATCAAACGAAGAAGGTAAGATTGTTTCGAGAATCCAGGAATCCTCTGGGCTGGTGGATTATATTGTAATTAATCCCGCAGCTTTTACACATACTAGCATTGCAATTAGAGATGCGCTTTTAGCTGTTAAAGCAAAGTTTATTGAAGTACACCTTTCTAATATATTTAGCAGAGAAGATTTTAGACAGAATTCTTATGTATCGTCTATTGCACTTGGCGTTATATCAGGTTTCGGCCATCAAGGATATTTAATGGCACTAGATGCCTTAAATGATATAAATAAATAATATTAATGAATGATTCATGGAATTTAAGAGATCCTGACAATAAAATTGTTGAGCTACTTTCCTCCAAGCTTGATATCTCAATTATGTTATCAACTTTTTTGGTTAACAGGAAGGTTACTAATCTAGTTGAAGCAGATATCTTTTTAAACCCAAATCTGGACAAGCTCCCGAACCCCTTTTTACTTAAGGGGATGGATAAGACTGTCGATAGAATTGTTGCTGCCATTGAAAGCGGAGAAAAAATCGTAGTTTATGGAGATTTTGATTGTGATGGGGTTACTTCTACTACAATACTGTATAGCTTCTTAAAAAGTGTAGATGCAAATATCGAATTTTACATACCTGAAAGAATCGAAGAAGGATATGGGATTAACTTCGATTCTATTAAAAATTTGGCAGAAAATGGGGCCAGGTTGATAATTTCAACTGATTGTGGAATTTCTGAAAATGAATTAGTTGAGAATTGCAAAGAGCTAGATTTAGACTTTCTAGTCACTGATCATCATACTGTTCCAGAGATTGAACCTGACTCTTATGCAATTGTTAACCCAAAACAAAAGGGCTGCGAGTACCCTTTTAAAGATATTTGCGCTGCTGGGGTTGTATTCAATGTTGTAATGGCTTTAAGACATAAGATGAGAGAGGCGGGATATTTTGAGGTCACAGAAGAGCCTAACTTGGCAAGATATTTAGATTTAGTAGCAATCGGAACCATAGCAGACAGTATGCCTATTTTGGGTGTTAATAGAATCTTTGTCTACAATGGTTTGAAAGAGATTCCTAGAACAAAGAGATTAGGGCTTTATGCACTATTAAAAAAAGATAAGTCTATATATACAACAAGAGATGTTTCTTTTGGGATAGCCCCAAAGATTAATGCAACCGGAAGAGTTGGTAAGGCCTCTAATGCAGTTAGGTTGCTAATTGAAAGTGAAAAGGCTAATGTAGATTCTCTTTTGGCAATAATTGATCAGGATAATAAAAAAAGAAGAACTATTCAGGATGATGTAACAGCTCAAGCCTTAATTCAGGCAGATGCAAAGATAAAAGAAAATCCTAATATTAACTCACTTGTTTTGTCTTCTACTGGCTGGCATCCAGGTGTTATAGGAATTGTTGCGTCTAAGATGGTTGAAAAATTTCATAGACCCTGTGCAGTTATTTCGATTAATGGTCATTTAGGAAAAGGCAGCTTGCGAACTAGTAATAATATTAATCTTTTTGAGGTATTGAAGAATTGCAATTCATCACTAATTCAGTTTGGCGGCCATGCAGGTGCCGCAGGAATTACAATCAACTTGAACCAAATTGATAACTTTAAAAGCTTGTTTGAAGATACGATAGAAGGTTATGACTATAATTTTTCTGAGACTTTAGATATTGATATGAAGATTAGTTTTTCAGAAATTAACAATGAATTTTTTAGAGATGTTGAAAGGATTGAGCCCTATGGAAAAGAAAATCAACCACCTGTTTTTCTTTCATCCCGCGTAGAAATTGTTAGTGCTAATATTTTAAAGGATAAGCACTTAGAGGTGGAGCTAGTTGATAAGGGTACCACTAGAAGAGGATTGTGGTTTTCTTATAATAAAGATATTTTAAAAGGACAAAATCCTAATACATTAGTAGGGAAAATGATTAACGTCCTCTATACGATACAAAAAGATACTTATAAAGGAAACACGAGCATAACTTTGGTGATTCGTGATTTAACAGAAGCTTGACAATGAACATTTTAAGTTAAATAATCTGTAAAAAAGAGGTTTTTTATGAATTTTTTTAAAACATTAATTATTTTTGTAGCAGCTTTATTCTTGGGAACAACTATATTTACTACTGCTAAAGAAGTTGAAGAAGTAGATTATCCTTCTTCTAAATCAAGGTCAGATAAAAAAGAACAGTTTAATTATAACGAAACCTATGGGCCATCACCAATTTTTACAATAGGTGGCGGCATGTCTCAAAGCCCTGGTGGATGGAGCTTGACCACTCGGCTTGATTTGCCCTATAAAGATAATTTATACATCGGACCAGTAGTTCAATATGTTGAAGGAGATGATCAAACTCTAATGGGTGTTACCGGAAATATAAAAAAGATATTACCAAGCACTAACCCTAAAGTAGTTCCTTCAATTGAAGCTGGTATTGGAGTCTTAGTTGACGATAGGGAGGATGATAATGATGATAATGATTCCTCAATGTTGACTGTTGTTGGAGCTGGTTTTGATTATGTTTTATCAGAGAAAGTAAGTGTCGGAGCTCATACCTATATTAATAATAGCTTTGATTTTGATCATAAAGAATTCTTTTTTACGGCATTAGTGGGATTAAATATAAGATTGTACTAAAACTTAGCCCTGGGCTAAAAAAATGGCTAATTCTAAATCAAACAACATAGTAATTTTAGGTGCAGGATCAACTGGTGGATTTTTATCTGAAGAGTTGTCCTCAGAGAATAATGTAACTCTTATTGATAGAGACATAAATAAAATTAATCAAATTCAAACTAAGAACAATTTGGATATTAAGACAATATGTGCAGATTCTGCAGATTTAAATATTTTTGAGGAAATTGATTTGAAATCTGTAGATTTCTTTATAGCTTGCACTAATGACGACAAGTTAAATCTTTTGACTGCGATGTATTTTGAATCTATACCAGGGATACAAACCCTTGTAGTCTTAAAGAACAATAAGTATAAGGATTATCCTGGTAAACTCGGTTTCCCAGAAATTAAGACTTTTTATCACGGAGATATTGTTTCAGAGAAGATCATGAATTTATTTGAAACTCCATATTCATGGGAAACAGATAAAATAGCTGATTCGAGGATACTTTTCTTAAAAATTAAAATTGATGAAACTAGCCCATTAATTGGTAAATCTATTTATTCGCTTAACAAAGATGGTTTGAATAGGTGGAAGTTCCTTGCTGTTACTGAGGATCCTAGTAATCAAAAACTGAACTTTGTTAAATCTAATACTCCAAGTACAAGATTAAAGAAAGATGACATAGTTCTTGCTGTTGTTGGACTTGAGTCTGAAACAGAGTTTGAGCAAACTTATTTTTCTACAGATAATTTAGAGTTGCGAAATATCTTTATTGTCGGTGGAAGCTATATTGCTTCTAATGTAGCGAAAAGATTAGTAAGGAAGAAGTGCAATGTAAAGCTAATAGTCTCTGATAAGGCTAGAGCAAGAGAGCTATCTGAGGAGCTTAGTGATGTACAGATAATCTTAGGTGAGCCTACGAATGAAGATTTACTTAAAGATAATGGAGTAGGTAAAGATTGTGATTATTTCTTAGCTTTGACAGATGATGATGAGATTAACGTTTTGAGCGCTTTGCTCTCGAATAAACTTAAGGCAAAGAATTCATTGGTTGTATATTCAAAGTCTGAATACCAAAATGTAATTAATAGTATTGGGGCAGAAAGAGAAATAAATACAAAATATTCAATCTCTGGTGAAATAAATTCATATATAATGAGAAAAAGCTATTCACATGAGACAATTGTTGATGAAAATACTAAGATATTTGAATTTAAAGCAAAGGAAGACTTGGCAGTTGAAAAGATTTCCTCGGATATCTCACTAGCCTTTGTAATACGAAATACTAAAGATGGGAGCTTGATTCTTGATCCTGAAGATGGCATCGCAATTAAGGGTGATTATGTAATTGCGGTTACTTTAAATTCTGATGCCGAAAAAAGCTTAGAGTCTAAAATCTTAAAATGAATTTAAAGAAATCTACTTATCTAGTCGGTAATTTTATAACCTATTTTGGCTTATTTCTCTTGGTACCCTTGGTTGTCTTCTTCTTTCCGAATAATACAACAGGTCAGATTGTCCCATTATATCCTCAAGCCTTTCCATTTGTTGTGTCTTCTTTTATAGCTTTGCTTCTTGGCTTCATTGTAAAGAATTTTTCTTATGACCCAGATTTAATTAAAACTGACTTGAGTAGAAAGGATGGCTTTTTTCTGGCTTCTTTAATTTGGCTGGTTGCCGGGTTACTAGGATCTTTTCCTTATATTTTTTCCTCAATTGATTTCTTTGGTTTCGTAGTGGATCCAATATTTAAAAATAGTATCATTGTGAATTCAATATTTGAATCTATATCCGGTATTACCACTACGGGGGCTACATCCTTCAGTCCTTTCCCTGAAGTTCAGAACCACCAATTTTTAATCTTTTGGCGTTCATTGTCGCAGTGGTTAGGGGGAATAGGAATTATACTTTTAGTTTTGGTAGTTTTTCCAAGAATTTCTGTTGGTGTAATGCAGATTGCAACAGACCAAGAGGGGTCAGGTCCCCAGAAGGAAAGAATTACTCCGCGACTTTATGAAACGGGCATAACACTTTTATATATATATGTTGGACTAACTGTGACTTTGGTTTCGCTACTGTTTGGTCTTTCTGCTCTTAACTTGTACGACTCCATAGTCCATGCTTTAAGCACCGTGTCCTCTGGTGGATTTTCTAGCTATCCTCTTAATATACAGTCCTTAGACAGTGTATTAATTGAATCAATCATTGTCTTGTTTATGTTTCTGTCCGGTATTAGTTTTGCTATTTTTTATTTTTTAATTAGCGGTAATTATCGTAAAATCATTGAGAATTCTGAATTTAAAGCCTATGTCATTATCAATTTAATAATAATAATACTGATAGTATTCACTCTTAATAAATTTTATGATTTTGATTCAATTTATCAATCCTTAAGGTATGGCATTTTTCAGTCTATTTCTATAACTACTGGAACAGGCTTTACCTCTTTTAATTTTGATCTCTGGCCTAAGCATACAAAAATTATTTTATTGGCTTTTATGGTACTTGGAGGTTGCTCAGGCTCTACGACTGGTGGAGTAAAAATAATAAGGCTATTGATTGTTTTCAAGAGAATACTTCTAGAAATAAAAAGAAGAGTAAGTCCCAATATAGTGTCCACGGTAAAAATAAATGGAAAATCAGTCGAAGAAGAAATTGTATCTGGCGTACTTAGTTTTATGGTTCTCTACGCGGGAATTTGTATAGCAGCTCCTTTATTGATAATGATTCTTGAAACTAATGTGAGCGCTCTTACAGCCGTTTCTGCTGTATTAAGCTGTATTGCTAATGTTGGACCAGGATTCTCGCAGGTTAATCCACATGGAGATCATGCATTTTTTTCATCTGGCTCTAAAATATTACTTTCTTTTCTTATGATTTTAGGAAGATTAGAAATCTTTACTATATTCGCTCTACTAATTCCTTCATTTTGGAAAAAATATTAAAATATTTGTGTTAATATTTCTTTGTAAATGCTGAAGTTAAAACCTAGAACATTGTTAATTGGAAATTTTGATGGAGTTCACCTTGGCCACCAGTCCTTGATAGAGTTCGCGAAGAAGATAGCTAGGGAATCTGATACAGAATTATCTATACTAACTTTCAAGCCTCACCCTCGTGAGGTAATTCTAAACAAGAAAGTTGACTTGATTCTCCCATATTTTGAAAAAATAAAAATGTTAAAAAGTTTCTCTGTGAACAGCATAGATGAAATTGGATTTAATAAAGAAATTTCAAAAATGAGTCCAAACGATTTTATTTCAAAGTTTTTGGAGGCATCTGGCGCCGTCAACATTATTGTTGGAAAAGACTTTAAGTTTGGGATTCATGCCTCTGGGAATGTTGATACTTTAGTTTCTTACAAGAAGTCTCTTTTTAAGGTGCATGCAATAGAAATAGAGCATATTGTAGATAAAAGAATAAGCTCTAGCTTAATTAAAGAATTCTTAAGCCAAGGCTGTATTTGCGAAGTTAATAGATTTTTAGGAAGGAACTACTATATAAAAGGTGAAGTTGTAGAAGGTGAGAAGAGAGGAAGACAGATTGGATTTCCTACTACTAATTTAAAAACCGAGTGGAATCTTCTACCTAAAGAGGGAGTTTATGTAACTTATATTTTTGTAAATGGTAAAAGGTATAACGGAATAACTAATATCGGCTACAGACCCACATTTGGCAAAAAGGATTTGTTAATTGAGTCCCATCTTTTTGATTTTAATGAGTTTATTTATGGACTTGAAATTAAGATAGAATTTCTTAAACGTATTAGAAGCGAAAAAAAGTTTGATAGTGTTGAAGAACTTATAGAGAATATAAAGAAAGACGTTCTTTTTGCTAAAAAAAGGTTTAGTGAGGAAAGTAACTTATGATTTATGGAAATACGAAGGTTTACTCTGTAATTGGCAATCCAGTTAAGCATAGTAAGTCTCCAAATATGCACAATGCAGCATTCAGGGAGCTTGGAATAAATGCTTGCTATGTTCCACTACAACCTCAGAACAATGATCTTGAGCATGTTTGCGCTTTAATTAGATCAGGAGTTCTATCAGGGTCAAATGTCACTATACCCTTCAAGGAATCGGTGGTTAATTTTGTTGATGTTTTAACAGATGAAGCCTCAATGATTGGCTCTGTTAATACTTTATATCCAAAAGATGGAAAGTTAATAGGAGACAATACTGACGGGTTAGGTTTTAAGAAATCACTGTTTTTAGATTTAGGATTTAAGCCAGAAAATAAATCGGCAATAATACTTGGAGCAGGTGGAGCAGCAAAAGCTGTAACTGCAAAGCTTTGTCAAGCGAAACTAAACTCTTTGGCAATTTTTGATATTGATACCAAAAAAGCTGAGGAACTCTTGGCACATATAGATAAATTTAATTATAAAACAAATGTTAAATTAATTAGCTCAACTAAGGTTGACAGCTTTTCAAAGGAATGTGATTTGATTATTAACTGTACTCCGATAGGTATGAAGGACGATGACCCTCTAATAGTTTCAAAGGATGTCTTTTCTTCAAGACATTGTGTTTATGATTTAGTTTACACTCCGCCATTAACAAAGCTTTTATCTTCAGCACAACAAGCAGGAGCTAAAATTTTAAATGGAATGGATATGTTGGCCTATCAGGGAGCTGAAAGCTTCAGCATCTGGGAGAACGTAGAGCCACCATACGAAATAATGAAGAAGGAATTAGCAAATGCATAAGTACAGTTGCTGGTTTCAGAGTATCGAGAATCCAGATTATAAATATAATATTGATGAAGTTATCTACAGATGTCCAAAGACTGGAAGTTTATTGGAAGTTGAACATGATCTTGATGAATTAAAGAAAGAGACACCTAAGTATTGGAAGAATCTATTTGATTTGCGGTACAGAAAACAAAGTTGGCCATATGGTAGTGGGGTATGGGGAAAGAAAGAATGGGTTGTTCCATTCATAGAAGATAAGAACATTGTTTCAATGTATGAAGGCGGAACAAATTTGTTTTGGGCTGACAAATATGGAAAGCAAGTGGGCGTTGAGGACTTATGGATTAAAATGTGTGGAAATAGCCACACTGGTTCTTTTAAAGATTTAGGCATGACTGTTTTGGTTTCGGCAGTTAAACAATTAATATCAAACGGTAAAGAAATTAGGGCATTAGCTTGCGCTTCTACAGGCGATACATCCGCAGCATTAAGTGCATATTGTGCTTCTGCTGGACTCAAATCAATTGTCTTTTTACCCAAAAATAAGGTGTCAATCGCACAATTAGTTCAGCCGTTAGCGAACGGAGCCACAGTGGTTTCATTAGATACTGATTTCGATGGATGCATGAAAATTGTACAAGAGGTTTGCAGAAGGCAGCAAATATATTTAGCTAATTCTATTAACTCGTTAAGAATCGAAGGTCAAAAAACCATCAGTATCGAATTATGCCAACAGTTTGATTGGCAGATTCCTGATTGGGTGATAATTCCTGGAGGTAACTTGGGAAATATTTCTGCGCTGGGGAAAGGCTTCTTAATGTTAAAGGAAATGGGTCTTATATCGAAATTGCCTCGTTTGGTTTGTGCTCAAGCAGAGAATGCAAATCCATTATATCAAAGCTTCCTTAATGATTTTGAAATTTTTAATCCTGTACTGGCTAAAACAACATTGGCCAATGCAATCCAGATTGGAGACCCTGTTAGCGTAAATAAGGCTATTAAAATTTTAAAAGTTTTTGATGGAATTGTTGAGCAGGCAAATGAAGACGAGCTTGCTACCGCATCCGCAAAAGTTGATCTAACCGGAACGTTTAATTGTCCCCATACAGGAGTTGCTATCACGGCGTTCGAAAAATTAGTCAAGAAAAATATAATCAAGAAGTCTGACAAAGTTGTTATCATTTCCACAGCTCATGGTTTAAAGTTTGTAGACTTTAAAATTAATTATCATCTTGAACAGTTACAAGGTATATCAAATCAATTCTCTAATCATCCGATAGAAGTAGAAGCCGATCCCGACAAAGTTATGAAGGTTCTAGAAGATAATATCTTGTAAGATGAAGAAGCTTAATGGTTTATATTTGATAACAGATGAGTCTCTCATACCTGAGGATAATTATTTTCATGTTATAGAGTCGGTTTTAAGGCACAAGCCTCAATTCATACAACTTAGAGCAAAAAACATTGACAAGAAAGAGTTGCTTCATAAGGCCAAAAAGATTAGGGAGATTTCAGGTAAGTATGACGTAAGTTTCATTGTTAATGATTACCTCGATATTGCAATTGATTCGGGTGCAGACGGAATACATATAGGACATTTAGATGATGCTTATTTGAAAATTAGAGACAAGATAGGTTTGAGTAAAATGATAGGAGTTTCTTGTTATGGTGATATAGATAGATGTATTAAGTTCTCAGAGCTTGGAGCAGATTATATAGCCATTGGAACTCCATATTTTACAAAAACCAAACCTGAAAGAGTAAAAACAGAGCTATCTCAAATGCTTGAAATTGTTAACAAAGTTAATAAAACGCCTATATTTGCTATCGGTGGAATAGATGACTCAAATATTAACGAAATTCTTGATATTGGTGTTGATGGTATTGCAGTTATCAATTCAGTTTTTGGAAAAGATAATCCATCTCAATCGGCTCTTGAATTAGTCAGTGTCTTTAATAAAAGAATTTAGTTCTTTTGACCTCCTTTTAAAGTTTCCTAGTCTTTCGGCCAGAGAATGAGATATCAATGGTAATGCAATTGTTGCGTCACAGTAACACTGAACCAGGTCGCCATTAGGATCTTCTTTGCCCCAGGATATAGCTTCTTCAAAAGTACATCCAGATAATCCACCCCATTGTGGTGAATCTGTTGTAATTTGAATCGCATATCTATGCGGATAATAGCTTTCTTTAGGGCCAACATTTTCTCTATGTTTTGCATTCTCTCTATTCGGCACTGCTCTTTCGTGATAAAGTAGATCTGCTGTAACGGATATGAGTTGAATCCAATCTTTAGGAACCCCACCACCAATATAAATTACTCCAGTATCTTTTACATTCTCAGCTAAAGACATATACTCTCGGTAATCTTTCATTGAATCTATGGTAAGCTTGAATCCTTTTGAGCCTGCTATTAATCCAGCGTCACCATATGGACTGTCTGGAAAAGCAGGACAGAAAATTGGTATATTTTTTTTTGCTGCTACTGAGACTATTGAATTGATATTTTTATCTAAAAGCCAATTTCCGAATTCAAATAAGAACTCTCTTGATGAATAATTATAACTATCATTGAGAGTAAGAATAAATTGAGCGATTAATTCAGTCATTTCTAGATATTCGACTTCATCGCCTAAGATGTCGTAATATCTATTGTAACCTTTCTTAAACAATTCCTCATCAGAATTAATATGAGAGGATTGGATATATGCTCCACCCATAGCCTCAACAATATCCTCTGATATGTTTGCTCCAGTAGGAACAAGAACATCTATTAAGTTGTTTTCCATTAACCAGTTTATTATCTTCCATTGACCGGTGGTTGACAATGAGCCAGCATATCCAAAAAGTATTGTAATATCTGGATCTTTTGCCATTTTTTCGAAGATCGAGACAGTTCTTGCCAAATTTTTTCCTTGAAAACCAGTATTTTCCATTAGTTTCATTAGTTCAGATATAGATCTGTGTTCACCAACTTCTATAGCCTTAACTCTCTTATTTTTCTTTATATTCTCCAACTTGGTAACCTTCTAAGAATAATTTACCTAAATATTTAATTGAAAGGAAGATGAAAATAAAACATCATTTATCTAGACAAAGAAGATATATATTTTATACTTTTCCATTTACTTTAGGTGTTAGGAATTACTCGGAGGGTTTATTATGAAATATAATTTTAGTAAAAGAACAGACCATTTCACTCTACCTAAGCAATGGGACAGCATGAGGGTCGCCAAGAAATTAGAAAAAGAGACAGGCAAGAAGATTGTTCATTTTGAGAAAGGGGACTATCAAGGTTCAGATTTTGAGACACCTGAGCATATTTTAAAAGCTACAGTAGATGCACTTGAAGCCGGGTACGTTAGATATGATCCAGGCCCTGGTTTGCCAGAGCTAAGAGAGCATATTGCTTATGAAGTAATGAAAGAAAGAAGACCAGGTACAAAGCCAGAAGAGGTTATAATTTGTGCTGGTGCAAAGAACGCTTTAACTATGACATTATTAACTTTACTTGAAGATGGTGACCACGTGATTTTTCCTAACCCAGGATATCCACCTGATGAAGTATGGGCAAAGTATGCTAATGCAAAAATAGATCACACGCCATTGAATCAAACAGATTGGCAATATGATTTGGACAAACTCGACGCAATGATAACCGATAAAACTAAACTTCTAATTATTAACACTCCACAAAGACCTAATGGTCAAATTGTTGAAAATCCAGAGGCAATCGCTGAAATAGTTTTAAAGCACCCTAATTTGTTAGTTATAACAGATGAAATTTTCAGTCAAGTTATTTATGATGGAGGAAAGCATAAAACAATTTCATCAATACCTGAGATGAAAGATAGGTGTATTGTTATTGATACATGGTCAAAGACTTACGCAATGACAGGTTGGAGAATTGGTTTTGCTGTCGCGAATGCAGAAATAATCACAAAACTTTCAATATTCCTACAAGATTCTATTACTAATGTTGCTGCTTTTATTCAAAGAGCTGCATATGAAGCAGTCACCGGACCACAAGATTGGACTATAGAAAAGAGAGACTTACTCCAAAAGAAAAGAAATTTAATGGTTGAAGGACTAAACAGTCTGCCAGGCGTAACTTGCATGACACCGCCTGGATCTTTCTATTGTTTCCCTGATATAACTGGGACAGGCATGACTTCTCAGGAGTTTACAGACAAGCTTGTTGTAGATGCTGGAGTTGCTGTTGTTGCTGGTACAGCTTTTGGTACACAAGGCGAAGGCTTTGTAAGAGTTACTTATGCTGTTCATGACGATGATATTGCAGAGGGAATTAAAAGAATGAAAGAGTTTCTTTCATAGCAATGTTAAGAAAATACTTTTTAGTTTTTTCTTTTATATGCATATTCATCTCCTGTACAACTGCACCTATTACTGGCAGGAGCCAGTTAATTTTGCTATCTGAATATCAAGAAATTAATCTCGGTGTAACTGCATATGCCCAGGCACTAAAAGATAATGAAAAATCATCTAATCAGGTTTATATAGATGCCGTTAACCGTGTAGGTAATAGGATTGCTCCAGCAACTGGAAAGAATTATAATTGGGAGTTTAACGTACTTAAGTCCGATATGATTAATGCTTGGTGCCTTCCGGGGGGTAAGATTGCATTCTATGAGGGTATTTTGGACATTATGGAAAACGAGGGTCAAATTGCAGCTGTTATGGGTCATGAAATTGCACATGCAACTGCCAGACATGGTGGGGAAAGGATGAGCTTAGGAATTCTTGCTCAAATAGGTTCAGTAGCACTTCAGATTGCCTTAAGAGATAAGGATCCAGCTGTTCAATATGCAGTATTTCAAGCCTATATCCCAACACTTTTGGTTGGAGTTATTTTGCCATTTAGTAGAGCTCAAGAGAATGAATCTGATGAAATTGGTTTGATTTATATGGCCAGAGCAGGTTATAACCCAGAGGAGGCGGTAAAATTTTGGGAGATTATGTACGAAACCAATAAAGACAAGAAAAGGCCACCCCAGTGGTTGAGCACTCATCCTGCAACACAAAATAGAATAAGTAATTTAAAAAAGCTTCTCCCAGCTGCTATGGAAATATACAATTCCTCTGTGAAAGCTGAAACTAAGAATCTCCATTAATATAAACATTTCCTTTTGTTTGCAATTTAAAAATTTTTATTTAAATAAGTAAGAAAATCAGTTTTTTCTCTTGTCGCTAGTAGGAGCATTTGCTCCCTCTATTAGCTTAGTCTTGATAAATTCATAAATAACATACTTGCACAAATGTCCAATATTTTTCGTTGAGGTTAGGTTGGTGCAGCTTGAGAAAATTCAAAACAAATTAGTTTGTAGACTAAAAAACTTGAAATTCTATAATTGTTGTTCATATTTATCGACAAAATGGAAATAATAATACTTTGCATTTTACTAATCATTTTTCTCGCATTGTCTACAATTATAGAGCTGTCATTTTATCCTAAATACAAAACTATCTTAACAGGATCAGGAATAACCCGTTTTCTTATAATATATAAAAAGGTGACATCTTAATGGAACAACTCTTTGATTTAAGTATTTGGGCAATAATTGGCTTTATGCTAGCGAGCTATTCCGTAATTGGCAATGATTCTATTCAAACGCTTGGAACTTTTATAGCCGCTAACGAAAAAATTAACTGGAAATGGAAATTTATGTTTGGGGCTTTAGTTTTTTGTACAATAGTTTTCTTTTGTTGGTATACGAATAATGGGGACATAGCTTATGGTAGGTTGGCCCGAATAGATTATATTGAGCCTAGGTGGTACCACGTTATGGCACCAGCGATTCTTCTTCTTTTAACCAGATATGGAATTCCTGTTTCAACAACCTTCCTTGTATTTTCTGTTTTTGCTTCAGGATTTATTTTAGAGAAAATCATCGTTAAATCAGTTATGGGGTATGGAGTTGCGGCTGTTACAGCATATGTTTTATGGCTTGTTATTAGCTCTTATATTGACGAGAAGACAGATAGAGTAAAGCAGAAAAATATTAGATATTGGAGAGTAGCTCAGTGGGTATCTAGTTCATATCTTTGGGTTACTTGGCTACAGCATGATATGGCAAATATAGCAGTCTATCTTCCAAGACAAATTTCTGTAGAGGTACTAATATTTGTTTTATCAGTAGGTGTTTTAATTCTAGGAGTGATATTTAAGTCAGAAGGTGGAAGAATTCAAAAAATTATTTTGACTAAAACTGGCGCTAGGTATTTGAGATCAACAACAATTATAGATTTGATTTATGCAAGCATTCTCTATTTCTTCAAAGAACTAAACGATTTACCTATGTCTACCACCTGGGTCTTTGTAGGATTATTGACTGGAAGAGAATTAGCAATCTCAACTATGAGAAAAGATTATAAATTTAAATATATATTCCCAATTGTGGCGAAAGATTTTGGAAAAATAATATTAGGATTGGGGATATCAATTATTGCAATTATCCTTGTTCAATACTTAGTCGAAGGTGGGTACTAGAAGTGAAGAAAGTATTAGTTTTTCTTTTTTTATTCACTCCTATGTTGTTTTCTTTTAATGTATTTAGCAAAGAAGTTATATCGTCGGAAGTCGAAGAGGATTCTACAGTACAGAAGTCTGTTAACATTTTTGGAACAGATTTAAGTTCTAAATCAAATGATATTAAATTAAAATATGAAGCCGGAAGTGGGTTAGAGTTTAAGGGTGGAGATGCTTTTAAATTAAATATTGGCGCCAGGATACAGTTTAGATTTGAAAGCGCTGAAAAGAACCAGGAAAAAAGAGGTCCTACAAGTTCTGATGGATCTGAAGGCACAAGCCATGATTTTCAAACAAGGAGATTTCAACTTACATTCAATGGTTATGCCTATAGCCCAGATATTTTTTATAAATACTCAATATGTTCAGATAAAAATGGGACTGGTTGTGTTGGTGCCGATGGGTTTGGTATTGAAGATGCATACTTTGGCTATAAGACTGGAGAAGTTCTTAGACTTACAGTTGGCCAAATGCATGTTCCTCATACCCTTGAAGCGCTAACTTCATCTAGTAAGCTCACTTTTGTTGATAGATCTTCCAAGCATCTAACTTTTGAAAGAGATCATGGTATTAAACTTGATTTATCAATGCCAAACAAGACATTGATGTTAACAGGTTTTCTAGGCGCTGGTCTTGGTGGAAATAATGCAAGAGGATCAAGCCAGGCAGATGTGTGGGATAAAATATACGTAACAAGAATTGAATGGACTCCGTTTGGCAAGATGAAGTACGGTCAAGTAGATCTTAAAAAGTCTGATGAGATGAAGTTAAGAATAGGTGCTTCACAGTTGTGGTGGAATGGTCTAAATGTTTACTATACTGGCTCTGCTTTTAAAGAAGAAGACGGAACAACATCTTTGGGTCATAGCGGTAAACTAGATGATAGAATTGAAGACATAGCTACTGCATATAGCAAAAATGGTAAAACAGCTCTTACTGGTGTTACTTATCTGGATATATCATCTAGAACTTATGATGTGGGATTCAAATATAAAGGACTCTCTGGTGAATTTGAATATACAACTCTAACTGGAGATGAATCAATTTTAGGCTATGGCAAAGAAAGTTTAGATTGGGCTAGAATCCAAGGTAATTATCATATTACGAATGGTTGGGTCGCAGGCTATAGGTATGGTGTTAGGGATAATTCTGATCAAAAAAAGGACAAAATACTTGAACATACATACCAAGTTTCAAAATATTTCGTCGGACATAATTTAAAAATTAATGCAGATTATGGATACATTAATGAACAACAATTAACTGGAGATGATAAACAAACAAGAACCATAAGAGTCCAAGCGCAACTAAAATTTTAAAAATAATATAAAGACTGTATTTTATTAAGGATAATAAGTCTTAATTAACTTGCTCTTTTTGTTCTGGGAATTAATATATAAAGAAATTGGAGGCTATTTTGAAAAAATTTTTAAAAGTTTTTATTCTATCAGTTTTTCTCCTCTCATCTATTCAAGGTTGTTCATGGTTGGGTAGCACTTGGGACAAAAGACCTAGTTGGATGGGCGGCGAAGAAGTAGAAAAAGACTAGTACATATTTATTTTTTTAACAGTTTATAATTATTGTCTATGGATAAAGTTTTTGTAGGTGAACTTAATAATTTGCTTGGAACCAGGTTCTCTACTTCAGAGAGCGTTAGGTCAAACTATTCTAAAGGTGAAGATATATTTGACCCTATCTTGCCTTTAGGAGTAGCCTTTCCTAATACAACAGAAGAAGTATCTGCGATACTAAAAATTTGCAATAATTTTATGGTTCCCGTTGTTCCATTCGGCGCAGGGACCTCTTTGGAGGGGCAAGTTGTAGGAATAGAAGAGGGAATATCAATAAGCCTGGAAAACCTGAATAAGATGATAGAAGTCAACAAAAATGATTTTGATTGTAGGGTTCAAGCCTCTGTCACAAGAATACAGCTGAATAATTATTTAAAAGACCAGGGTGTTTTTTTTCCTATAGACCCTGGTGCTGATGCATCAATAGGTGGCATGTGCGCAACTTCTGCCTCAGGGACTATGGCAGTTCGCTATGGCACAATGCGGACTAACGTTTTGGGATTTACAATCGTTCTACCAACTGGTGAAATTATTAAAACTGGAGGAAGATCAAAAAAAACATCTTCCGGATATAATTTAACAGGATTGTTTATTGGTTCTGAGGGTACTTTGGGAATCATCACTGAAATTCAACTAAGATTAAGCCCTATTCCAGAAAGTCTAATTAGTGGAATCTGTCATTTTAATTCTTTAGATGATGCTGTTAACTCAGTTAAAGAGATAATTCAGTTTGGAATTCCTATTGCTAGAATCGAACTTCTAAATGCTGATCAAATGGAGATTAGCATTAATTTTTCTAAATTATTAGACCTTGAAATTAAGCCAACACTTTTTTTTGAGTTTCATGGGACGGAGAATGGAAACATCGAATCAATTGAAAGTTGCAAGGGAATATCTGAGGAAAATGGGGGCTTTAATTTTAAATGGTCGAAAGATTTTGAAGAAAGGAATAAATTGTGGAAAGCCAGGCATGACGTCTATTGGTCAGTTAAGGCTTTAAAGCCAAATGCTAGAGTTTACGCGACTGATGCGTGTGTCCCAATTACCGAACTTGCAGATTGTATTAAGTTTGCCGAACAAGAAATACAAAATTTAAGCTTAAAGGCACCTATTGTAGGGCATGTTGGTGACGGTAATTTTCATGTAACTGTTCTATATGACCCAGAAAATAAAGAAGATTTTAAAATTATCAGAAATTTTAGTGACAAATTAGTGAAAAAAACCCTAGAATTGGGAGGAACTGTGACCGGAGAGCATGGAATTGGGCTAAACAAGAAAGAGTATTTGCTATCTGAGCATCCAACTTCAATAAATTTGATGAAATTGATAAAAAAAACACTAGATCCTAATAATATTATGAATCCGGGTAAAATCTTTGATTAACCCCGATTCTAGGGCTCTTTTTAAGGAGATATTGCCCAGAACCCAATTGCTTAAAAAAAACTGCACTAAAATAATTAAAAAACCGCATAAAAACTTACTAAAATCGTTGACTTATGTACACTAAATGTGTTAAATTTTGGATAACTTTACATAGGAGGTAAAGGTTTATGCGTATTATGAAATATGTACTTGCTTTGGTATTTGCCTTAGGTCTAGCTATTCCGTCATTTGCGGTTGAGTTAAGTCTTGGTGGATTCCCAAGTTTTATGCGTTTTAGATGGAGATCACTCCATAACGCAACTTATCATAATATCTTGACACCAGGCGAACTTAACAAACTTGCTGGTCTTGACGGAGACGCAACTGGCGAACACATTCATTTCGCTGATATGACTCTTCGTTTAACACCACAACTTGTTTTAAGTGATGCTGTTACAGTTAGAGCTTCTGTTGACGTTCTAAGTAACGCAATCGCTGGTGGTGCTACTGCTGGACTGTTTGGAGAAGATTCCGATGGTTCTGAAAGCGGTGGTGTAGTTCAAGACGACCTAAGATATACTGATAGGTTTAACGGAACATTACTATGGGGAGACGACGCAGTGTCTGACAACTATGGTTCTTTTTCTGTTAAATTTCTACATGCAGATATTAACTTAGGTGATAAAGGATTCGTAAGAATCGGAAGACAGCCATTTGATTTTGCTATGGGACTTTACGCCAACGGCGGACACGATCCATATTCAGATGCTGGTTTCAACATTGATCGTTTATTATGGCTAAAAGGGTATGCAACCCCACTTGGTTCAACTACTTTAATCTTAGTTTCTGATTATATTGGTGGTGGTTCTGACACTTATGGTGGCGCTGCTACTACTCAATCAGACAATTTTGCTATCTTTGATGGTAACGGACAGACAGTTGATTATTTAGCTGCTGCTGTAGTCATTAATAATGGTAACTTGACATATGGTGGTTATTTATTCCCATATATCGAGCAAAATAACATGAATATCGGTGGAACAAGTAATAACATCGATATGGCTTTACAGTTATACAGTGCGTATGCTGAGTACAAAACATCAGACTATAGATTCATTACTGAGTACACTGGTGCTTATGGTGAACTAGATGCTGGTTATGGTACTGACCAACTAACTGTTGAAAGGAACAACTATGTTGCAGCTGCAAAATTAGAGCTGTTTAACGCTGCTCCTTTCACAAAAGTTGCTCTTGAAGCTGGTATATCCCCTGGTGATGAGAATAACGCTCAAGCAGGGAATAATGACTATGAAGGTTCTATCGTAAGAGGTAATGGAGCTTATCAATTAGATAACCTATTATTTAAACATGTTATACCTACTCTATATCAGAGATCAGGTGGTATCATCAATGCTAAGTATGTTAAAGTAGATGGAGATTATGCTGTTGGTAATGGCGATAATCTAAATCTTGCTGTACTTATGGCATGGGTAGAAAACAAAAGTCCTGCAGACCAAGGAATTGGTGCTAACGCAGGTGGTTCTGACGGAGTTGCTGGCGAAATCGGCGGATACTACGGTACAGAATACGAAGCTACATACAAAATGAATCTTGTTGACGGTGTTGAACTATCATTAATCGGTTCTTACATTGACTTAGGTTCAGGTCTTAAGGATGCGTTAATTGCGCAAGCATATAACAATACAACTGGTATGAGAGCTGACTCACTATTAGATACAGAATCTTCTATTTGGGGTTTTCAGTCAAGATTGATGATTTTCATCGACGATTTCTTTAAAGCTCCTGCTGCTACTAAGTAGTATATAGTTGACTAATCACGGGAGTCCTAATGAAAATTAGGGCTCCCTTTTTTTTTATAATCTGCTAAATTAATAATAATGCTAAAAAAAATTTTTCTTCTTTTTTTTATCTCTTCGATTTCATCTTTAGCAATCTCCCTGGAGCAGGCTATACAATTAGGCCTTCAAAACAACAAAAGAATCTTGATACAGGAGGCAGAATTTGATTCTAGCGCGAGTTTTATTAAAGAGACTAGGGGTATCTATGATACTTATTTTAATACAGAGATAAGATTTGAAGATTCTGTTGTACCATCAACTTCAGCATTTGCAAAAAATAATACTTTAAATAACAAGTCCACAATTTACAGTACAAGTCTTGATGGATATCTTCCAACAGGTACGAGCTATAGTTTTTTTAATTTTGATTTAGAGAAAAGAGAGACTGACTTTGGAACAGATGCCATGAGCCCTTCCTGGATTTCAAACCTATCCTTTAAGGTAAAACAGAACTTATTTAAGGACTATGGTCTAAGTCCGAATAATGCAAAGATCTTAATTGCTAAAGGTAATGCTGAAATATCAAAAATAGAGCTTGAAAAAGTTATGTCATCAGTAATTCTTGAAGTAGAAACAAAATATTGGAATTCTGTTTATGCAAAAAGTAATTTAGATTTAGCTTATTCTTCGTTGGAGCTAGCAGAAGAAATAGTTGATCAAAATACAATAGAAGTTGAACTAGGCACTCTTCCAAGAATATCCCTACTCCAAGCACAGGCCGAAGCAGCTTATAGGAAAGTTGAGATTGTATTAGCTGAGAATCTTTACAATGATTCCATAGACTCTCTTAAAGTCGTACTAGGTCTTTCGTTAAACGACAATATAAGTGTTGATAGTTCAATAAAAATTAAAGAATTAGATATAGTAGAGTCTGAAGATATTGAGTTCATAGCAATCAATAATCGACCTGAAGTTAAGCAGGAATCTATTCAATTAGATAATTCAGAAGAACTATTAAATTATTATTCAAATCAAATTCTTCCTGACCTTGATATAGAGGCTATGGTTAATTATTCCGGTCTTGGTGGAAGCAAGAACTCAGACTACTCATCTACTATATTGGGATCCCCTAGAATAGCTTCACAATACAATGATGGTTTCTCGGATTCTATTGATTCTTTAAGTTCTTTGGACAATCTGTCATGGGCTATCGGTGCGAAACTTAAGATTCCCTTGAGTAATAATATTGCGGAAAGTAGATTTGAAGTTGCAAATGCCAAAAAAAGAAAGCATCTAATTATGTTAGAGCAAGTATTAGACCAGATACATCTGCAGGCGAGAAGCTCATATAGAGACGTTTTGTCTAACTTAGAAAATATTGAAGCAAGAAGAAGAAACTTAGAATTACATCAAGAGATTCTTTATAACGAGGAAGAAAGATTTGAAGTTGGAGTTTCAAGAACTAAAGACTTGTTGGAAGCTCAGAGAGATCTTATAAAAGCACAAATTCACTACAATAAGTCGTTAGCAGATTATAATGTTTCAATAACATCCTTTGACCATTCATTAGGTGTATTAATTAATAAGAATAAAATTGTGATTGATAATTAATGTTTAAAATGACGTACACCAACAAAAATCATTGCAATATTGTTCTCATTAGCTGCTTGAATTACTTCTTCGTCTCTTATTGACCCACCAGGCTGTACAATAGCGGTAACACCAGCTTTTGCAGCTTCATCAACTCCATCTCTGAAAGGAAAGAAGGCGTCAGATGCTAAGGAAGAATCTTTTGTCCCATAATAATCTTTGGATTTTATTTTAGCAAGCTGAACAGAATTCACTCTATTCATTTGGCCGGCTCCAATTCCAACAGTCTTATTCCCTCTTGCTAGAACAATTGCATTAGATTTGACATTCTTACATACTTTCCAGGCTAAAAGTAAAGTTTTAATTTCCTCATCTGTTGGAGCCCTTTTGGTTGCTACTTTAAAATCAATAAAATCTTCTTCAGAAGTTCTATCCGCATCTTGATACAGAATCCCACCTACAACTTTCTTTATATCCATAAGGTCAGATTCTTTAATTTTTAAATCTGGCGTCCCTAATACCCTCAGGTTGGGTTTTGATTTAAATATTTCTAAAGCCTCATCAGAATATCCGGGGGCTACAAGAACCTCAATAAATGTTTTAACAATTTCTTCAGCGACATCTTTTTCAACCTTATTATTAAATGCAACAATACCACCAAAGGCACTTACAGGATCACAGTCTCTAGCATCTTTATATGCTTGTAGCAGGCTGCTATGCTCAGCAACACCACACGGGTTATTGTGCTTTACTATTACGCATGCGTTATCCTTAAATTCCTTTACAGTTTCTAAACAAGAGTCTGCATCATAAATATTATTTAAAGAAAGTTCCTTTCCTTGTATTTGATTAGAGGTTGAAATTGAAGGTTCTTTTTGATCTTCTTGAATAAAGAAAGACCCTTCTTGGTGCGGGTTCTCACCATATCTGAGATTAAAACTTTTTTTATAGTGAAGAGTAAGGGTGTCGGGAATTTTGTTCTTAGTATTGTCAGTGTTCAATATTCCCAAATGGTTCGAAATAGCAGCATCATATTTAGCAACATATGAGTAAGCTTTTTTACATAGACTATAATTAAATTCTTTATCTACCTCTAAGGAATTGCCAGAAATTCTATCTATAACTTCTTTGTAGTCAGATGTGTCAACTATAACAGAGACATCTTGAAAGTTCTTTGCAGCTGCACGAACGATTGTTGGCCCACCTATATCAATGTTTTCTATAACTTCTTGAAAAGAAATATTTTCTGATTTAATTACTTCCTCAAAAGGATAAAAATTAACTATTATTAAATCAATTGGATTTATATCTTGAGTTTTTAAGGATTCCATGTGTTCAGGATTTGACCTTATAGCCAAGAGGGCACCATGAATCTTTGGATGCAATGTTTTTACTCTGCCATCTAGCATTTCGGGAAATTGAGTTATCTCGGAAACATCCTTAACTAGGATACCTTTTTCTCTAAGGAATCTTGCTGTTCCTCCGCTTGAAACTATCTCAATTCCAATATCTGCTAGCTTTTTAGCTAATATATCAATATCTGTTTTATCCCATACACTTATGAGGGCTCTTTTAATGTTGCTCATTGGATTAAGATATTTTATATCTAAATTGTTAGGATTGGAAGTAAAAATTAATTTTTTATTTTCAGTTTGTTATAATAAGAAAATATAGGATTTCATTGATGAAAGATCACTTTGCTAGCTTAGAGACGGAGAAAGTAGGAGGAAGGATAAAAAAGAACTCAGATCCCGTATCTCTTCTAGTTCGAAACTTTATTGAAGAGCATGATGTGATTAGCTCTATACTAAAAAGAAATAATAAGAATATTACTAAAGCAATTGGCAAGTTTACTTCAACATTCTCTGCCGGAGGATCTATCTACTTTTTAGGCGCTGGAACGAGCGGTAGGATCGGTGTACTTGAGGCAGCAGAATGCCCACCAACTTTTGGAACAAGCCCCGATAAGATTATTGCAATAATGGCTGGTGGCAGGTCTGCAGTCTTTAAATCGAAGGAGGGAGCTGAGGACTCTTCTCTTGAATCAATAAAAGACTTAAGAATAAAAAAATTCTCAAAGAACGATTTATTAATAGGTATCTCTGCAAGTGGAAGGTCAGAGTATGTATTGTCAGCAATTAAGTATGCAAAGAAGATAAAAGCAGAGACTATCTTCATTTCATGTAACCATCTCACAAAGAAAGTTTCAGCCTTAGATCTTGAATTAAATGTAGGAAGTGAATTCGTTGCAGGGTCCACAAGGTTAAAGTCGGGTACGGTAACAAAGAATGTATTAAATATAATTACAACGGTTTCAATGATTAAACTTGAGAAGATTTATAATAATCTGATGATTGATATAGTGCCGTCTACCAAGAAATTAAGAGCAAGATCTATCAGGAATTTATCTCTCCTACTTCATATAGACGAAAAACTATCTGGTTCACTATTAGAAGATAGTAAGTGGAGTATAAGAGTCGCCATTATAATTTATAAGATGAAAATACCGTATCAAAAGGCCAAAAGCTTATCTAAGAAGATTTCTATAGTTGAGTTGTTGGATGCTAAATAAGAAAACATTCAATCTTATTGGTGTTAATTCGGGAACCTCAGCCGATTCTCTTGATATCGCATTAGTTAAGATTAACAAATCTGGAGTTTTGCTAAAGTTTGCTTCGACTTATGAGTTTCCCCCAGTTCTGAGAAAAGAGATTTTAAGCTCAGGTCCTAAATCATCAATATACGAGATAGAAGTCCTTAGCCTCAAGTTAGGTGATTTTGTATCTCGTAAGATTAATCAATTTATTTTAAAGAATAAGATTCTACGTTCTTCTGTTGATGGTATAGGACTGCATGGACAAACGATACACCATTCACAGGAGGTAGGTCAGACAATATCGATTCAGATAACAGAAGCAGATGTTGTTTCAACAAGAACTGGTTTAACAACTATTTATGACTTTAGGAAGAAGGATATTGTTTTAGGAGGTTCGGGAGCCCCCTTAGTTCCAATATTAGATTTTTATCTTTTTCCACAGATAAAAAGACCATTTATTTGTCAAAATTTAGGTGGAATTGCAAACTCAACTTTAGTCGAAAAGACTTTCCTGAAATGTATAGGATATGATTCTGGACCAGCTAATTGTTTAATCGACAGAGCTTTTCAGATTAAGTATAAAAGTAAAATCTTTTTTGATAAGGATGGTGCAACAGCTAAAAAGGGGAGAGTTGTACCTGTTTTGCTAAGCAAGATTCTTAGGAATCCCTTCTTTTCTTTGATACCACCAAAATCCACAGGAAATAAAGAATTTGGTGTAGAATATGCGAATAACTTGTTGCGCTACTCACTTCAAAAAGGCATCAGATTTAATGATTTAGTTTCCACTCTTTCAACCGCAACTATAGAATCCATAGCAAGCTCATATGAAAGATTTATATTCCCGATTTCAAGTCCTACCCAAGTAATAGTTTCGGGGGGTGGGGTAAGGAATAGCTTTATAATGGAAGGTCTTAGAGAAAGATTGCCTGGACTTGATTTTATTCCATCCGATGAATTAGGTATTCCTTCTAAGTATAAAGAAGCAATATTATTTGCGCTATTGGGATATCTAAGATTAACAAATAAGAGCTTTCTTCTTAAAAATCTTACGGGTTCAAAGAAAAAAGTTTTGCTAGGGAAGATTTCAAGTCCATAAAATGAAAAATCTTATTTCAAATCTAATAATTCCTAGAATTAATTTAAATTCTTCTGAATCAATAAAAGAAGCGATTCAACTTGTTCAAAAGCATTCCTTTGATTCTTTTATTTTATTTGCTACTGATGAGGTGGCATTTGGTGAAAATATAAAATTTACACTGGAAGATTTATCTGCGCTAAGAGATAAATTAGATTCTATTTCTGAGGACAAGGTTCTCTTTTTCTTGGATGGAGAAAATGGTTTAGGTCGAAGATGTTCGGTTGGTGAAGAGCATGACTTTTCTAATATAGAAGCTTTAGACGACAACCAAATTAAAAATATATTCGATTCTATAAATTCAGAGCTATATACTAATAAAATATCTTTTAATCTTGCTCCTGTGGTAGATTTGGGTCAAAAAAAGTCAAAAGTCCTTAGTGGTAGAACTTTCTCAGAATCTCCCCAAGTGGTAACAAAGATTGCGAAAATTTTCTTAGATTCTTGTGCTGATAACAATCTAATTAGTTGCTTGAAGCATTTTCCTGGACATGGCATAGTCGATGGGGACACCCACGATAAATTAATCAAAAGTTCGACTTCAGACCCCAATTTAATCAATGACCATTTACAACCATTCGTAGATTTAGCCCATGATGTCGAAATGATGATGATTAATCATATTAATTATAGCTTCTATGACTCCCCACTAATTCCTGCATCGATGTCGGAAAATATAATAAGAAGACTTTTATTAGAAGAGTTGGACTTTAAGGGCTTAATTATTAGTGACTCTATTAGGATGGGAGCTTTAACTGAAAATTTTAGCGAATCAAAAATATCACAAGAATTTATATTGAATGGTGGAGACTTGATTCTTGATCCTATAGGACCGGCTCAATTAATTGATGTTATTGGGAATATTTACTCTAAAGCGAGTGAAGACATTGATGAAAAAATAAAAAAAATTATCAAGATAAAGAACAAAGCTAGGAGTTTAATGTTTAGATGAGTTACTTTCTTTTTTTAGAGTTCTTATCTGCCTTTGACTTAATAATAATCTCGCTATATTTGCTCCTTAGTATGTCTATCGGAATTTATTTTAAGAAAAGAAGCCAAAACAGTATTAGTTCCTATTTTGTTTCAGAAAGGAACCTCCCTTGGTGGCTCTTGGGAACTTCAATGGTCGCTACAACTTTATCCATTGATACACCAATAGTAATTATCTCATGGATACGAGATCCAGGAATTTGGAAGAACTGGTTTTGGTGGTCTTTTCTGTTCACACACTGTCTTGTAATATTTTTCTTTTCTAAATATTGGAGAAGGGCTAATGTCATAACTGATAATCAATTGATTGAGATTCGTTATTCTGGTGCGCCTGCTAGATACTTAAGGATTTTTAAAGCTTTCTACTTTTCTATGTTTTTTAATTTGATAATATCTGCCTGGATAATTAGTGCTTTTCTTAAAATCTTTAATGTTATATTAGGTTTTGATAGTACAGCTTTATTGGTAATAGTTACCCTTGTTGCCTTATTCTATTCAACATCTTCAGGTTTAAAAGGCATTGTAATTAATGACTTTATTCAATATTTCGTTGCCTTTGCAGGTTCAATAATCCTAGTAGTCTTCTTGATTAATTCAGATAAGATAGGTGGAATTGGGAACTACTTTAGCTTGGTAAAAAATCTTTCAGCGGAAAAGTTATCTATGATTCCATCAATTTTTAATAAAGGGGACTTTATGCTTTTCTTAAGCTATTCAACAATGGTTTGGTGGTCCTCCCATAATTCCGATGGTGGGGGTTATATAATTCAAAGGCTTTGCTCTGCTAGGTCTGAAAGAGACGGTGTGTTAGGGACAATTTGGTTTGTCCTGAACCACTATGTGCTAAGATTCGCACCTTGGATAGTTATAGGTTTGTGTGCTTTAATCCTTTATCCTACAGAGGGCTACTTGTTGGCAGACAGTGAGGAGATTTATCCTCTTTTGATTAGAGACTATGTATCAGACGGTTTTAGAGGCTTCCTGATTGTTACCCTTCTGGCTGCATACATGTCTACAATTAGCACCCAAATTAACTGGGGTTCATCCTACTTGGTAAACGATTTATACAAAAGATTCTATGCCAGCAATGAAAGCGAAGAACATTATGTTCTCGTGTCAAAAATATTTACAATAATCTTTTTGTTATTAGCTTTATTCGTAGGTATTGGAATTAAGAACATAGGTTCGGCATGGATATTCCTTTGGTCTGTAAGCTCAGGTCTTGGCTTCTTCCTAATTGCCAGATGGTTCTGGTGGAGAATTAATTCTTGGTCTGAAATATCTGCTTTGATTTGCTCTGTATCTTTAAGTGGATTTTTTTATTTTTTAGATTACTTAAATGTTCTCTCTATAAATTTTACTCTAAAGCTAATAATCATACCTATATCAATTCTTATTGGCTTGATAGTAACGCTTATCACTAGTCCTGAAGATGACAAGGTTTTGAATGATTTTTATAATAAAATTCGACCAGATGGATTTTGGAAACAAAATAAGTCTAGGAGTATTGGTAAAGTTGGAGCCCCTTTGTTTAAAGCCTTCCAGCTTAGCTTGTCAATACTCATCCTTATATACTCAATTATAGAGCTGGCCACAGGAAGTTTCTTTTCAGGAACCTTGTGTTTATTTATAGGATCTATTCTATTGATTTATATTATAAGAAGAATTGAGGATTAATAATTTAAACTGTGAAAGATGATCCACAACCACACGAAGCTTTAGCGTTAGGGTTCTCAATTCCAAAACCTGTACCATTTAGACCGTCAGAAAAATTAAGAGTTCCTCCCTCTAAATGAGTGAGGCTAAATTTATCTATAACGACTCTTACATTAGAATTTTCAAAAACTTGATCTGATTCGTCTACGGAATCATCAAATCCCATCTCATATGAAAAACCTGAGCAACCACCAGGAACTACCTTGATTCTTAAGAAAGACTCGGGAGATTCTTCATCATTTAGAAGCCTAGTAATTTCACCAACTGCTTTTTCGCTTATATTAAACATAGATATAATAATAAGTAATTAGCATATACTTAGCAATATTTTTGTTTGTATAACTAATGCTGTATATTATTTTTTAATGAAAGTAATGAATTTAATATACGATGATACTAAGAATTCGTCTGATTTGCTTTATAAAGCAAGATTTAAAGCACCTGACCCTATTATTTTTTTTGAAATAAGAAAAAAGAAATATTTAGTGCTAAATGATTTAGAGATTCAGAGAGGAAAGAAGCAGGCTAAGGTAGATGAAGTTCTATCTCTAAGAGAGATATCACAAAAGATAAAGAGTAGTGAGATTGTTGATATCATTAAGGCATTAATAAAGAAATTTAATATTACTAAAGTGGTAGTTCCATATAGTTTCCCATCTTATGTATTCAATGAGATTAAAAAGTCCAAGATTAAAATTGAAGCTTTCAGTAGTCCCATATTCTTTAAGTCACGCTTGATAAAAGATTCAGATGAGATTAATAAAATAAAAAAGACAATGAAGCTGACAGAGTTAGTATTAGGAAAGATTATAGATAAAATAAAATCATCAAAAGCTAGAAATAGTTTTCTATATTTAGATAACAAGATTTTAACTTCACAGATTCTTAGAAGTTTTTGTCAAAAAGAATTAGTTTCTCTAGGTCTTGAGTGCCCTGATTGTATCATCTCATCTGGAAGAAGCTCCGCATTGCCACATCATGAAGGATCGGGTCCTATAAAAGAATCTTCACCAATTATACTAGATATATTCCCACGACATATTGAAAGTGGATACTTTGCTGATATTACAAGAACTGTAATCAAAGGAAAGCCAAGTGATATTTTAAGAGACATGTTTAAGACTGTTCTTCAGGGGCAAAGAATTGGAGTAAAGCTAGTTAAGGCTGGTAGAAATTCTAAGACCATCCATAGCTCTATCAAAAACTTTTTTGATAAGTCTGGTTTCTTAACAGATTTTGCTAAAAATAACCCTGAGGGATTCATACATTCCACAGGTCATGGGTTAGGCCTAGATATTCATGAGCCACCAAGGGTCTCACTCTTAAGTGAAACATTAAAACGTAATCATGTAATCACAATTGAACCGGGGCTTTACTATCCAAAAATTGGTGGAATCAGGATAGAAGATACTGTTGTTGTTACTGACGAGGGTTGTAGAAATTTAAGCTCATTCCCTAAAATGTTTGAGATATGATTTGAGTGATATAGAAAAAAAGTTTAGGAATCTAATAAAAACCACTAAGGCATTAAGGGCTGAAGGCGGATGCCCGTGGGACAAGAAGCAGACCTTCGAAACTTTAAGAACTTATATAATAGAGGAAGCTTATGAGGTTATAGAGGCAATAGATAATGGCGATATTTCAAACTTAAAAGAAGAGGTGGGCGATTTACTTTTACAAGTTTTATTTATATCAAATATCGCTGAAGAGAAAGATTTGTTCAACCTAAGCGATGTCCTTGTTGCTCTAGATGATAAGTTAATTAGACGCCACCCACATGTGTTTGGGGATAGAAAGGCTGGTAATGAGAAGGAAGCTTTGGATATATGGAATGAACAAAAACTTAAAGAGGATAATTATAAGAGTCAAGAATTCTCGAAAATTACTCCTTCATTGATACGCGCGATAGACATCTCTAAGTCATATAGTAAGTCTGGTTTAGATTTCCCATCTGAAGCAAGTATCTTATTAAAACTTCAGTCAGAAATAAATGAGTTTAATGAAGCCAGTTTGTCAGAAGATTCAGTGAATATAGAAGATGAGCTAGGAGATATACTATTTACTGTTGCTAATATATGTAGAATAAAGAAAATTAATCCCGAGATAGCACTAAATAAAAGTAGTGATAAGTTCAACGAAAGAGCCAAGATTTTTTTAAGATTAAAGTCCGAAGGCGCAAAAGACAAAGACGCATGGGAAAAAGCTAAATTAACTCTTAAGAAAAGAACCAAGTAGCCTATGACCATCATCGTGTACAATATTTGATTCATTTGCCGATCTTTCATTAAATGTATCTTTATTATGGTTATTTTTATTTAACCTAGAATCAAAGATCATATATGGGACATATTCGTAACTATGAGTTCTTATATCTACTGGCGTAGGATGATCAGAAACAATGCAAATCTTATATTCATTATGCTCTCTTTTAAGTCCTTCCATTATAGGGCCAACCACTTCTTTATCTAGGTCAGTTATTGCTTGAATCTTCTTTCTATAGTTTCCTTCATGCCCTGTCTCATCTGGAGCTTCTATGTGAATCATACAAAAGTCACCCTTTTTTAAACTCTTAAGGGCAGCATCAACTTTACCCTTATAGTTTGTATCCAAGTATCCTGTTGCACCGTCTACTTCAAGTACATTTAGCCCGCTTAATTTACCAATTCCTTTGATTAGATCAACTGCAGATATTACAGAACCATTTATCTTATGGATAGATTTAAAATGAGGGAGAGTAGGTTTCTTTCCTTGCCCCCAAAGCCATATGTCGCTACAATCTGAATTTTTCAACTCAGGGATAAGATTTTTTAACTTTTTTATCTCAATTCTAGCTTGCCTCATTAAATCTCTTAATTTAACAGAGCCAGGACCTGTAGGTAGATACTGGATAATATTTTTTTCAAGTATGTCATGAGGAGGAGTAGTTTCAAGATTATTCTGGCCACCTTTCCAAACTACGATATGTCTATAGCTAACCCCTTGGTATAATTTAAACTCAGCATCTTCTAGCTTTTCTTTTAAAGCACCTATAATTTTTCTTGATATCTCTGTATCTATATGTCCAGCCGAATGGTCATCCATGAACTCTTTACCATTCTTATTGATAATCTTAACTAAGTTGCATCTATAACATATATCGTCTGGCTCTAAATTAATACCTATGCTTTCAGCCTCAATAGGTGACCTACCAGTAAAATATTTCTCTGGATTATATCCCAAGACACTTAGATTCCCGACGTCACTGCCGGACTTCATTCCTTTAGGTATGTGATTAATCGTACCCATTTCAGATGATTGCACTAGTTGGTCCATAAATGGAGTTTTTGCGGCTTCCAAAGGCGTCTTTCCTTCAAGCTCTACTAGTGGCCTGTCAGGCATCCCATCAGCTTGAATTAAAACAAACTTCAATTGATAACGCCTTTTTCTAGATTTGATTTTGCATTCTTTAACTGGGCTTCTGCATGATAAGAACTTCGAACCATTGGGCCACATTCAGCACTGATAATATTTGTTTTTTGTTCAGAATACTTTTTTATTTCCTCAAATTCTTTTGGCGTATAGAACTTAGAAACATTAATAAAATCTTTAGAAGGTTGTAAGTATTGACCTACGGTAATAATTTGACAGCCCACAGAATTTAAATCGTTGATGCATTCAAATATTTCATCCTTTGTTTCCCCAAGGCCTATCATTATGCCTGATTTAGTAACTATGCTCTTTTCTTCGCTAAAGAATCTTAAAAGCGACAATGATCTACTATATATTGCCTGAGGTCTAACAGCCCTTTTGATACCTGTGCCCGTATTCTGTTTAAATCTATAAAGTCTGTTAATTGTTTCGATATTATGGTTTACCACGTCAGGTTGACTATCAAGTATTAACTTATAGCATTCTTCGTCACCTAGAAAATCAGGGATTAGAACTTCGACTTTAATATTCAGATCAAGATTCTTGATTTCTTTAATTGAATTTGCAAATATCTTTGCACTTTCATGATTTTTATCATCTCTATTTACTGAAGTTAAAACAATATGATTTATCAATGCGTTATTATCTTTTAAGTCGAGAATACCTCTGGCTAATCTTTTAGGTTCTAGATAATCAATATTTAGGTCTCTTCCAGTCTTTACAGCACAAAATCCGCAACTTCGACTACAGGTATCACCTAAGATCATAAAAGTTAGTGTTCCTAGACTCCAGCATTCTCCAATATTTGGACACTTAGCTTCTACGCAAACAGTGTTGAGTTTATTTTTTGAAACTATAGATTTAAGGTCATTAAAGTTGCTCCCAGTGGGGATTTCTGATTTTATCCAGGCCGGTTTTCTCATCATGTTTTATCATTTCCAGAAACATGGCCACCCTCTAAAGCAGCTATTTCTTTCTTTAGCTCATTATTCTTGAGGCTTTTTCTATAAAGACTAGATCCAATAAGGATTAATGATATTAGAGATCCCAAGATAAAAGAGGAAATCATTAGAATAGAATTGTTCATCTGAATATCACTAACTTGAAAGATTTTCATATCATAGTTAATTGAAAAAGTATGGACGAATATAAGCTGATTTTGAAAGATAAAAGTGATTGTGACAATAAACAATAGGATGATTAATACAGTTTTTAGCATAGAAAACAGTTTAACATATTTAGAATTTAGGTGAATAAAGGTAGTAAAGCTTTTTACCCAGCATATTTGTTATGGCAGAGTTATCTATAGAGGGAATTATTCCATCAAGAAGTTTCTCCTCTCTTATAGGATAATACTCTAGGTCTAGATTCTGAATTCCAGTCTTTTTCTCGATGTGCATTATTGCCGCTTCAAGCCCACCAATCTCATCGATTAATTTAAGTTCTAGTGCTTGATTACCGGAGAAAACTCTACCATCAGACACTAAATTAGACTCATCTTTTGTTAAACCTCTTCTTTCTGCAACACTTCTCTTAAATTGATTGTGGATATCGTTAACGAGTAAATTAAGTAACTTTTTTTCTTTACTATTTAAACTTCTAGTGGGACTACTAATGTCTTTCATTTCACCAGACTTAATTACTTCTATGTCAAATTTTAGGAACTTTATAAGTTTAGAAAAATCATAATATTGACTAATTACACCAATACTCCCAGTTATCGATCCTGCGTTAGCAAAAATATACGAAGTCCCACAAGCTATTAAGTATCCACCTGAGGCCCCTATATCAACAATACTTGCAGTCGTAGGTATTTTCTCGGAAAGCTTAGTTAATGAATCATATATTTCCTGCGACGAACCAACAGTTCCACCAGGAGAGTCTATCCTAACTATCACACCTTTAATGGAGGAGTCCTCAGAGATATCTTTGATGCTATCTAGGTATTCCTTCGGATTTTTTATAACTCCATCAATTTCAAGTACTGCTATCTTTTCACCAGATGAAAAAGAAAGCATTGCGCTAATAATGAATAGAGCAATGACAAGTCCGATTCCCACTTTCTTCAAACTTAGTTTGTTTTTTACTTTATCCACCATGAAGAACACCATCAATAGTTTGTTTTATTAGCCAAGGTGGAGTTGAAGCACCAGCCGTAATTCCTACAACCTTATTTCTTAGATTCATATTCAAGTCTTTAATTTCTTTAAATGTCTCAATTTGATAAGTATTTTTATTAACATTCTTACATATGTCAGCAATCTCTTTTGTATTTGAACTATTCTTCCCACCAATTACAAACATAATATCTACATCTTTAGCAATTTCTTTTGATTCAATTTGTTTGTTATTTATATCATCACACAAGGTATCGATTGCTTTTATATTAAGATTTGTAACCAACTTAAATATATCTACCACATCCCAAAAAAGCTCTTTAGGAATAGTTGTTTGGGCTACAATACCAATTTTATTTCCTGGTATTTGTTCTACATTAAGCTCGTTTTTATCTTTAATTACCATAACACTTTCGTTTTTAGCATAACTTTTTGCACCTATAACCTCAGGATGCTTATTGTTTCCAACTATGATAACAAAGTAATCATTATCAGATAAATATTTTACGGCAAATTGTAATTTTTTAACTATGGGACAGGTCATATCTATAACGTTAATCTCTGATTCTTCTAAATCCTTTTCTTGATAATTAGGTATCCCATGTGCCCTTATAATTATAGTTCCTCTCTCGTTTTTTTTTATTTCATCAACAACTGACAATCCTTTTTTCTGCAAAATATCGACAACTTGTGGGTTATGAATTAAGGGACCAAAAGACTTTACATTTTTATTAGAGTTTTCGTTTAAAACCTCTTCTGCAGTAGTAACTGCTTTCTCAACTCCGAAACAAACTCCAGCACTATCCGAAATTATTAGCTTCTTAGGCATCATTTATCACCGATTCGATTTTTAGAACTACCTCATTAATAGTCATATCACTTGTATCTATTATAACGGCATCATCAGCAGGATGGAGGGGGCAGGATTCTCTAGTCATATCTAATTTATCTCTATCCTTTATTTCCCTTGAAACCCTTTCTTCATTCATGTTAATTCCCAACATTTCCTTTAACTGACTAGCTCTTCTTTTTGCCCTTATCTTTAAATCTGCATCCAAATAAAATTTATATTTAGCATCAGGAAAAACATAAGTACCCATATCTCTTCCTTCCGCAATATAATCTTTATTCTTAACTAGCCTCCTTTGCATTTCTCTAAGTATTGTTCTAACAAAATCATTAGCAGCAAACTTAGAAGCCAAAGTTGATATCTCATTTGTTCTTATGTCTTCTGTAACATCGTCAGTATTTAATAAGACTCTTTCACCATCTTCATTGTCTATAAATCTTATATGAAGATCAATTAATATCTTTTTTAACTTACTTAAATCTTTTTCCGTTACACCATTTAAGTCAGCAAAAAGGGCTAGGGCTCTATACATTGCACCAGAGTCGAGATATTTAAAGCCAAAAGATTTAGATATTGCTTTTGCTATTGTTCCTTTTCCTACGCCCGCGGGACCATCAATTGTTATAATCATAAAGCTATTATTTCCTAAAATTATTCAGTGTCTCAAAGAAATTTGGAAAAGATATTGAGACACATTCTGGTTCTTTTATTGACGTAACACCTTTTGCTATTGTTCCCGCAATGGCAATCATCATTGCTATTCTGTGGTCCATGTGGCTTTCACAATCTGATCCTTTAAGATTATCTTTTCCTTTAATCAGGATACCATCATCTGTTTCCTCAATATCACTACCAAGTTTCCTGAGCTCACTCACAGTAGTTCTTATTCTATCAGATTCCTTGAATCTTAGTTCACCAGCATCTAGAACTTCTGAGGTTCCCTCAGCTAAAGCACATGCTAAGGATAGAATTGGTATTTCGTCGATTACCATCGGGATAGAATCCTTTTCAATTTTTATGGATTTTAAATTACTACTCTTGACTAGAATATCACCTATCAGTTCACCGTTAATTTCATGGGCATTTACAGTCTCAATTTCACCACCCATTTTTTTCAAGATTTCGATGAAGTGAATTCTGGTACTATTTAAGCACACATTTCTAATTATAAGCTCTGAATTTTTATTAATTAGAGCTGCAACAATAAAGAAAGCGGCAGATGAAGGATCACCAGGTACGTCAAAGGATTCAATTTCTACTTTAGGCTCGGGTTGAATGATGATTTCATCTTTTTCGATAGTCAAGTTGTTAGTACATGATTTAAGCATTATTTCAGTATGATTCCTGGATTTCTTAATTTCTTTGAGCCTTGTCTCTCCCTCAGCGCATAAAGCAGCAAAGATTAATGCTGTCTTTACTTGAGCAGAACCTAATTCTAGATTGAACTTTCCTCCTTTAAGTTGAGAAGCTGAGACTACTAATGGTAAGTTTCCTTCAGTGGAGGAGATTGATGCACCCATTTTCTCTAGTGGCTGGATTACTCTATTCATCGGGCGAGTTCTTAAGGAACTATCACCATCTAGTTTAGATTCAAATTTTTGACCGCTCAAGAGACCTATTATAAGTCTTGCTGTTGTGCCTGAGTTACCACAATCTAATATTCCTTCTGATGGGACAAACTCCTTGGCACCTCTTCCTCGAACAAAAATATTTCCTTTAACTTCTGCAAACTGTACTCCTATATCCGCAAGACATTTTATAGTTGTCTGAAGATCGCTAGAGATTGTTCTTACATCTTCGGACATAGCAAGGTTAGATATTTTTGTCATCTCTTTATTGAGAGAGGCTATGAACAGAGCTCTGTGACCAATAGATTTATCTGCGGGAACTTGTATGTCACCTTTGAATATATAGTCAGAACTTTTAATCTTAATCTTATCCATTTTTATCTCGTTAAGTTATAATACCTAATAAATCCTATGCTGAAATCTTTTTCAAAATATAAAAAAGCTTTGCTGATCGGAATAGGCGGGGGAGCTGATATTATTGGAACAATCCCAACCAAACTACATTTAGAGTCTTTCGGAATTAAATGTATTTTAGGTGGTTTACCGTGGGAAAGATATTCGATAGATCCATTTCCTGGTCCTCGACCTTTTGACCAAATAGTTAATGTAACCAATATAAATGATAGTTTTTGCTGGGCAAATGAAAAAACTCAAACTGAAGATGGGTTATTGTTCAGTGAATCCAAAGTCTCAAAAGTATTAAAAGAAAAAATTTTATTAGTCAATATTTTCAATAGTTCTTCTAAGATTGCCAAAGACCTTAAAGAATTTTGTAAAAAAAATAAAATTGATTTAATTGTTGGAGTTGACGTTGGAGGAGACGTTATGGCTAAGGGAGACGAGCCAGGTCTCTCTAGTCCTTTGGCTGATTCTATAATGTTATCAGCCTTAAAAAAGGTCGAAACATCAGTAGATACTAAAATAGCGGTGTTAGGTTATGGAAGTGATGGTGAGCTGGAACCCTCAGAGTTGAACAACTCCTTATCTATAATTTCAAAGAAAAAAGGTCTTATTGGAATGCTTGGAATAAACGCTGATTCACAAAGAATCATGAAAAAACTTATTGCAAAAATTGAAACTGATGCAAGTCGCATACCTACTTTGGCTTTTAGCGGTACATACGGATTATCTAAAATTAGACGTGGAAGAATTGAAATTGATATTCATCCGTTTTCTCAGATTACGGTTTATATTAAGACTAATGTTATCTTTAAAGATATATCGCTGTCTGCTAAGCTGATACATAATTCATCTAATATATGGGAATCCAATAATATTCTTTTGAAGAATGGATTTAAAACGGAGTTAGATTTTGAAATAAAAAAACATCTTACTTCATTAGAAGATATAAGATAATTGGAATGAATGGAATAGATAAAATTGTAGAAACAAAAACTAGAGAGGCTACTTTTTCGGGAGATTTATTGTACCTATCAGAAAGTATAAAATTAAAAACCGCAGAAGGCATAGAAAACTGTAGAATCATAATTTTTGCTATAAGTCCCTGAACACCTAAGACTGTACAAATCCCAAAACCAAGTATTGAACCAAGAAGTAAACGAAGTGAACCTAGAAGCAGGTTTTCGTTAAGATTGACTATTTTAGTTTCAGAAAGCTTATGACCAAGGCTAAACATCATTAAAGGGATACTCGTAGTACCTAGAAGATTTATAGCATTATTAAGGCCAACATTAACTTTTATGTCTAAATTGTTAAGAAGCAGAGCTAGTGTAACAGCATAGATTAAAGGTGTTTTAAATACCTCCATAATTTTTTTTGGCCCATTCAATATAAATATCCCAACTGAACAGTGATAGAAGAATACAATTGTTGTAAAGATTATTGCGTATTCAAATGCTTGATTCCCAAAAGCATAAAGAGCTATTGGAAGAGCCATGTTAGCAGTGTTTGGGAAGACTAAAGGATTCAGGAAAGTAACTATGTTCTTTCTTAGAAGTTTCAATATTATCGAAAAAACCCCCATCCCAATAAATATCATTAATGTGCCAGCAATTAGTATTTGGGACGCGGCTTCCATTGTGATTTTTCCATCTATTAGTGATGAAAATATTAAACATGGGGTTGATATATATAAAAGCAAAAGATTTATTGGCTTTAGGTTTACATTTGTTACTTTACCAAAAGTGAACCCAGTAAGTATTATAATAATTACCGGAAGTATAACTTCAAAAACTTTTATCCATAAATCCATATCACTAGTCTACCAAATGTGAATTGATAAATGACACTTGTTAGTTATAATTTTTCAAATGTGGTTTCTTAGGACTACTTCATCTTTGGCATCTTTGTTGCCGAGGCTTATTCTTGCATTAACTTTCATTCCAGCAGGTTGGTATAAGATTACAGATTTTGAGCAGAAAGCCCTTTCTTGGAGTGTTAATTTTGGCTTTCCAATGTGGGCAACAGGAGTAGCAGTCTTTGTGGAGTTTTTTGGTGGAATTGCTATAGCGCTTGGATTATTAACTAGATTGGCAGCACTCGGAATCTTAATTGTTATGTGTGTAGGAATATGGGTTGCCCATCTTGATGACGGGTATTTCCCTACTTATGATACCTATGGATATCAATTGTGTCTCGTTGGTTTAGCATATTCGTTGTTATTTGTTGGTGGTGGAAAATACTCACTAGACTATAGGTTCTTTTAGATATTTAGATTTCTTTTAATTAGTTCTACTGCGGGTTGATCAAACGGATTTACCTTCATCTTTTTAGCAAGAATTAAAGTTGTTAGCTGAAGAATAATAAGTAATGCGCCAAGGCTCTCCTCGTTTAGCCTATTAATTTCTATCTCAACATATGGAATTCTCTTAATATCTAATGCCTTAATAGTAGCATTCTTTTCCTTTAGTACTGACTTATTAAGTTCTGGATTTCCCTTCTTATAATTCTTAATCGATAAAACTGTTAGAGTTTTATCTTTAGGCCCATCTAGTATAAGTTGCATTTGGGAATGTTGATCTTTAGGCCCTAAATATCTTATTGGAGTAAGTCCAGTTGAGACTCGATTTGCAGAGACTTTACCTAAGCTTTCACCCCATAATTGCATGAACCATTCACCAAAATATTCCATATTATTCTTATATGACATAATGCCCGTATTAGTCTTACCTTTATTTAAGTTTTTATAATAGAAATTAGCCAAGCAATTAATTGGAACAAATCTACTTTTTAGAATTATCTCATAAGAGTTTAGAGCCCCCTTTATAATCCTTTTCCAGTCAATACTCATCATTTGGCAAGGTATCAGAGAGGATTTGCTTAACACAGAGAATCTGCCGCCAATGTCTGGATTTATATAAAAGGTATATATGCCTTCTTTTTTACCAAATTTATTTAAATATCCATTGTTGTTTTCAGTGATGAAGAATATAGAGGAGCTAATTCTAATACTTTTTGAAACAAGTTTTTTAACAGTTTCTTTTAATAATTTTTTTATCTCAAAAGTGCTTCCTGACTTGCTTATAAAAACAAAGTTGGTTGATCTAATATTTATGTCATTAAAAACCTTGTCAAAGTATTCGCCATCAAGATTATCTACTAAAAAAACTTTCTTTTTGAAATTATCCTGTTTGGATAAGCTTTCGATTATAGTCTTTATTCCAAGGCTAGATCCTCCCATGCCAAAAAATACCAAATCTTTATTTTGAAAATTTCTTTTATTAAGTAATGTTTTAGTTTTATTTAGTTCTTTAATTTCTTTTATAAGCTCGAGCTCATTGATTTCATTTATGGTCTTAGCTGAAGACGGATTATGTTTATTGTTGGAATATTCAGGAACTGTTAACTTAATTTGATTAATATTAAATTTATTATTTGTTACCATTTTAAAACTGCTGAACCCCAGGCAAAACCAGCCCCAAAAACAGAGAATAAAATGTTATCCCCCTTCTTGATTTTTGATTCGTTAAGCGCTTCGTGTAAGGCTAATAGGACGGAGGCAGATGAAGTATTTCCGTATTTCTCAATATTAACAAAACATTTCTCTATTGGGAGATCTAGCCTTTCTCTTGCTGCTTCAATGATACGCATATTGGCCTGATGAGGGATAAATAGGTCTATTTCATTTGGTGTTATTCCCGCAGCTTCAATAGCTTCTAGCGAGTTTGACTGAATTACTTTGACTGCTTCTTTAAAGACTTCTTTCCCGTGCATTACGAGAAAACGTGAACCATTCGGGTCTTTTGACCCGCCACCAGGTGTATATAATAGCTCTGCTTCATTACCACTGGCACCTAAACAGACAGACATAATTCCAGGTGTATCACTTTCTTCTATTACTACTGCACCTGCACCATCACCAAATAGTATGCAAGTTCCTCTGTCAGTATAATCAACAATCTTAGATAAGTTCTCGGCCCCAACTAGAAGAAGTTTTTTTGCTTGCCCATTTTCAATCATCGCCTTTGCAATACTTAGACAGTAAATGAACCCCGAGCATCCTGCAGAGAGATCAAATGCAAAGACTTTTCTTGTATTAAGCTTATCCTGAAGCAAGCAGGCAACAGATGGGGTCATGTAATCAGGAGTAACTGTTCCAACTATAATCCCATCGATTTCATCAGGATTAGTAGAAGAGTTTTTTAATGCTTGAAGACAAGCTTCATAGCACATATCTGAAGTAGCTTTATCTTTTTCAAGAATCCTTCTTTCTGAAATACCGGTTCTTGCTTTTATCCATTCATCTGAAGTATCGACTAGAGATTCTAAGTCTTTATTTGAAAGTATTTTTTCTGGAATATAAATTCCGGTACCTGTTATTTTTGCATAGCTCAAATTATCCACCCAATCCTTTAATTGTTAGTATTTTTTATTATATCTTTAATGTCAATCCTGAAGTGATTAAGGGTCTCAGCTAATTTGTCGCTGAATTGATTCTTAAGTTCTAAAATCTTTAAAGAATTATTTCTTTTGCTAAAAACTATTAGGGGTAAGCTACTAAAAGAGAAATAATTACAGATATTTTGAACTTCATTAATATTATCCACAGATATGAGATTAGATATTGTTTCAACTTTTACTTTGTTTTTATAAAACTCAATTTTTAATTCTAAAGTAGGAAAATCACCCTGCATTATAGGGTTGAATACAAGTTCAAAGTCCATGGTAGTATCAAAATTCATAACAGATTGTGTCTGCATGCATGACGCAAGTAGGTAATAATTATCGTGGAAAATAATTATAGACCCTTCTTCAATAAAATTAAACTTTCTTAAGATGTCATCAATTGATATATTCTTAGTTGATTTTTTAATCATAATTATAGTACAATTCTAAAGCTTACACTTTAAGTTATCAAGGAGGAGTGTTCATGACAGGTATAGCTATAGCTTTAAGCTTTATTGCACTTTATTGGATTGCGGCTACAAATTTTGGAGAAAGCGAAGGTGCTGCAGATAGCGCCCCAGGTGAGACTCAGACACCTGCTTCAGATCCTTTGACAGATGGTACGCCACAAACTACTGATGAAAGCATTACTGACGGATCTGAATTTAGCTCACCTAAAGGTTAATTTTAAATTAACTTTTAGCCAGCGAAAGATTCGAAATGTATATAATTCTGAAGATTTAGTATTGCGTCTGGCTCAGGCTCGTAATTAAAACTTTTCTGATTTATTGTTCGGGTAATAATTTTAATCCCTTCAATTAATCTATAAGTGCCTTTAGAGAAGTATGCATTGGCGTTCACTATATAAACTTGCCCACTGTTAAATGCGGGTATTTTGTTTAATTCTGGATTTTCCAATAAAAGATTAATCTCATTTAACGTCTGTTCTATATCGTACCCACAAGGCATTATGAATATAAAATGTGGTGCGAACTCCAATAGCTTTTCGAATGTAATTTTTTCTGAATTTTGGGTTCCCCCTAATTTAATACTTGTTCCACCTGCAATATTAACTATCTCCGGAACCCAGTGTCCAGCTGAATAAATAGGATTTATCCAATCCATACAAAAAACTCTAGGCTTATCGATAATATTTTTTGAAAAAGATAAAATAGTTTTTATTTCCCCATTTATTTTGTTAACGAGCTCGATGCCTTTGTCTTTGACCTTGAATTTGTCTGCGAGCAATAATATTGATTCGTTTATTTCTTTAATGGACCTAGGGCTAGTTGTTATAATCTCTGGTTTTTTTGAGAGCTTTAATAATATTTCTTCTATTTGAGAACTAGAGATAGCACAAACCTCGCATAAATCTTGAGTAATGATAAAATCAGGCTCTATTTTATTTATTGCCTCAATATCTAGCAAATAAATAGATTTATTTGAACTTGCACTTTCATTAATAGCTGTGTCTATTTGTAAGCTATTTAATTTGCGAAAGTCCAGAGTTGAGTCTAGTACTACCTCCTTGTTTTTTATTGATTCGGGGAAATTGCATTTGTGGCTAACCCCATAAATATTGTCTTCTAGACCAAGTGCGCAGAGAATTTCTGTAGCACCTGGTACAAGGGATATTATTTTCATAATTATATAGTAATGTTTTTTAGTGTTTCATCAAAATTCTTCAATGAATTTTTTTATATTTCACCCTTGATTCCTATCAAGGTAGTCCTTCCTGGTGAATCAAAGTTTAGTATTTCCTGTCTTTTATCGTTAAGTACATTCTTGATTTTAACAAATAGTCTTAAATTGGGATGAGCATTGTATGAATCTAGCTCATGCTCAGCATAAATGTCAAAATTCCAAAAAGGTTTATTCCACAGTCTGATATTTGATGATTCATAATCCCATCTTCCACCTGTATACGAGCCATCCAAGTAAACGTTGTAAGACTCGTTTGATTTGCTAAGTGTGAACCCACCGCTTTTCTTAGGCCTTCTTAGTAAATCTTTATTATCAGGCCAGTTTGCATCGCCACCGTAGTTTCCACTCTTATCAACATTGGTCTCAAGTTGCGTATACCATATTTTAGTTCTTATATTATTTGGGAGATTTATTAGCGTAGATAATTCTAATCCGCTACTAGACGCCTCTTGAATATTCTCATACACTGCGCCAGATTGAGTGCCGGTCACCCAGTTTGTATAAGTTATTAGATCATATATTTTCGTATTAAAATATGTAGCGCTTAGTACAATATTTTTCTTTATATTTTGGTCAAAGCCGAACTCGTAAGACTTTTGCCTCTCTGGCTTGAGGATGTAGCTTTGACTATAAGATTCATAAGTATTGGGATATTTCACCCCTTTGCTGAAACCACCTCTAACTATTGTAGAAGTTTCTAAGAATTCTTTGGATAAGAATATGGAAGGCAAAGTATAACCTCCATGGGTTTCATGATGGATCTTCCTTAGACCGGGATTAATTGATATTTTATATGGTAATTTAAAATTTATGTTCCCATAGTATTGATTAATTTTGTCATCATGTGCGTAGTAAGTTCCACCAAAAGTATTATAATCACTGCTCTCTGTAGCAGTGTCATGTCCAATCAAACTACTAATTGTTAAATTATTAAAATCTTTTGTATGCCTAGCATAATAGTCGAACCCTTCTCTTCTTTCCCAAAAGTTCGTATCACTATTAGTCTGAACTCCATTGAATGCTTGATAACCAGATTCAACCCATTTATGCATGTACCAATATTTGTATGTAGTTCCAACTGTTAGTGGATTTGCAAGTTTATATTCCAAGTTTATTGAACGAGTTGTAATATGTCTCCTATCTTTTTGTGTATTTAGGAAAGGTGTTGCTTCAGTATTGCCCGAACTATCAGTTGGATAATGGTATCTAATCTTTTTCTTATCAAAACTGGCCTGAATCTTTAATTTATTATCAGCTGTGAATAAACTTAAACCAGCATTTAAGTTAGCCTTATCATACTTGTTGTTCTTAAGCATATGGCCATTATCGTCAATTCTTTTAAAGCTAATCGAGTACCCAAATCTGAGATAGTCATTATCCTTAGCGATAGAAATAGGGCCGGAAATATTTATAGTTTCTTCATTTATAAAGTATGTACCGCCATTACTTTGTAATCCCCTGGAAGGTGATTCTCCGATTCCAAAAGCTGTATTAAAGGCAATTCTATTCTTTTTACTATACTTCTTAGTCTTAATGCTTATTACGGACCCCATTGCACCTGGTCCGTAAAGAGCGGCTTGCGGGCCTCTAAGGACCTCTATTTGCTCGATATTATTAACGCTTAGTCTTGAAAAATTATAATAACCACCGATTTCATTAATCTTTACTCCGTCTACAATAACTAGATTGTGATCGCTCTCACTTCCTCTGGAAAAAATGCTTACTACTCCTCCTCTACCACCTGATTGCTTAATCGACAGACCCGGTATCTTTCTCAGTAATTCTTGAACATCGCTTGCTCCAGATTTTTTAATATCTGACTCTGTTATTACCGTAGCTGATCCACCAAATTGTGAGAATAAAATATCAGAATTAGAAATCTTAGGGGCTGAAAAGGTTAGTTCTGATGTTGTATCATTTGAGGCAGCAACTTTCCCCTTGGAACTAGAGACTGCCGCATCCTCAGCTTCAACAACAAAACTAAGAATTAAGAAAATAAATAGAAAAGAGATTCTCACAATAAACTCCTTTCCTTCAAGTTTGATTCAAAAAAATTAGGTTTTAGCCTATTTTCCCTTAACCTCGAAGAAAAATAAAATATTTAATTGGCAGGTCTTCTGACTTAAAGTTCTTTTAGTTGCCTTCCCATTTTATAACAGTGGCTATTTAACTAAAAGTGTTAACTTATTACAGCAGCGGGTCTGTGTTGGACTTACACCAACTTCCCTTTTAAGCTTTCGCAAACACCAATTCTCATAAGATATAAAATTAAGTATTAAAAGTCAAATTCTTTTGTATTATTTAATATATGATTACTACTTTTGGCGGAGGCGTAGGGGCAGGGAAATTCTTAGAAGGATTATACTCTCAAGATTATTTAGAAGAATTAAATATTATTGTAAACACAGCTGACGATATAGATATCTATGATGTTCGAGTAAGTCCTGATATCGATTCAATTCTCTATTGGCTATCAGGTAAGGTTGACAGAAGAAAAGGATGGGGAATAAAAGGAGATACTTTTAATCATCTGAATGAAAGAAAGAATAATGATTCATGGTTTAACCTTGGTGATTTAGATTTAGCTGAGAACTTAAGAAAGAAGCATTTTATGAGCAAAGGCCTTACTTTACAAGAAGTAGTAAATAAGCAAAGAAAAAAACTTAAGATTAAGAAGGCAAAGATATTTCCTATGTGTAATGAGGAAGTGGAGACCTTCGTGGGGACAAGAAGAAAGAAAATTCATTTTCAAGAATATTTAATAAAATATAAAATGAAGCCAAAAATAGATAGCGTAACTTTTAAGAATATTAGAAAATCTCACCCATCCAAGGGAGTTATTGAAAAGATAAATAAGTCAAAACTTATAATCTTTTGTCCGAGTAACCCAATTATAAGTATCGGACCAATCTTATCTGTACCGGGTATTAGAAAAGCAGTCAAAGATTCTAGAGCAATAAAGGTGGCAATCAGTCCTATTGTTGGAGACAAAGCCTTTAAGGGGCCTGTCTTAAATTTTATGAAAGCAAAGGGTTTTTTACCGTCTGTTCTTGGAGTAGCCTCCTTTTATAAAGATTTAGTTGATTATCTTATGATTGACAATAAAGATAAAGAATATGAGAAGAAGATTAAGTTGCTTGGTATTGTTCCAATCTTTAAGGATATACGAATGACTAAAAGGGAAGTTTCTATAAGAATGGCTAAATCAATATTGGAGCTAATTGATAGATGAAGAAAGTAGAATTGGTTCCTTTGCAAGGAATTCCGAAGGTGAAACCAGGAGACAATGTTTCTTCTTTTATAATAAGGGCACTCCGAAGAAAGAAGATTGTCCTTAGTGACAATGATCTGATTGTTATAGCCCATAAAATTATTTCTATTTCAGAGAATAGATTTGTAAGTTTAAGCTCCGTTAAAGTAAGTAAGAAAGCTAAACTGTTAAGTCAAAAAATCGGGAAACCAGAAGAACTATGCCAGTTAATTTTGGATAATTCTAGAAAAGTAATAAAAAGTACGAATGATGTTATTATTACTGAAAATAAATTAGGTGTAATAACAGCTAACGCAGGAATAGATCAATCAAATATTGATAAAAAAGATGCCGTACTTCTTCTACCTATTAATCCAAACATTTCTGCAAGAAGAATCTCAAAGGCGATTTATAAAGAAACTAAAAAAGATATTGGAATTATAATTTCAGATTCAATTGGTAGACCATGGAGACTTGGACTAACTCAAGTATCTATTGGAAGTTATGGAATTTTACCAATCAAGAAATACAAGAAAGATATTTATAAGAATTCTTTGTATGATACAGATATACCAATAGTTGATGAGATAGCTTCTGCAGCAGGTATCTTGATGGAAAAAGATATAGGTATTCCTGTTGTTTTGATAAAAGGGTATAATTATATTAAATCAAATAAGAATTCTAATATTCTTTTGAGAAGCGACAAAAATGATATCTTTAAATGAAGCTCACGAAATATTCTTAAATTCTCACAGTTCAGCCGAGATTCTAAGAGCACATGATATACCAGTAGGTGATATTGAGAAATTGACACCAACTATAAGGATTTCATTAGAAAAAGCTCTTAATGAAGTAGATATGACTAGAGATGACATTTTAGCATTGACAGATATAAGTATTGAAAATGTTGCCGTTTTAATGTCAGTCTCTAATTTTTTAAGAGATAAACATAAAGGTACTTTAATAAGTTTCTCTAAAAATTTTTTTATTCCTCTCACTCAGCTGTGTAGAGACAAATGTTCTTACTGTACTTTTAAGTATGAACCTGGTGAAGGGGAATTGTTCTATTCTCCAGAAAAAGTTTTAGAGGCAGCTAAGAAATCAGCTGAGCTTGGATGCACTGAAATGCTCTTTGTTTCAGGAGACAAGCCAGAGCTTGTTTATGATGTTTATAGAAAAGAGTTAAACAAGATGGGTTATGATTCAACATCTGATTATATGATTGCGATGTCAGAGATATGTCTTGAAGAAGGGATTTTTCCCCATTCTAATTTAGGAATAGCAAAACCTGAAGAGTTAAAAAGATTTAAAAATTCTAATCCCAGCATGGGGCTTATGTTAGAGAGTATAAGTGAGAGATTAATGGAGCCTGGTGAAGCGCATTATAGATGCCCCGATAAATACCCTAGGGCCAGAATCAAAACAATATCGGATGCAGGAAAGCTCAATATACCTTGGACCTCAGGAATATTGATTGGCATAGGCGAAACATGGGAAGAGCGTGTCGATTCTATCTTTGAGTTAAAAAGGATTAGTGATGAGTTTGGACATATACAAGAAATAATAATACAGAACTTCAGTCCTAAGCCTGGAATTAAAATGGAAGGTAGTCCGGTGCCGACAGATTTAGATATGATTAAGACAGTTGCAATGGCTAAGATATTAATGGGTAAGGATGTTAACATTCAAGTTCCTCCAAACTTAAATGCTAAAACCTATACCTTGCATATATTCTCTGGAGTCAATGATTTAGGGGGTGTTTCACCTCTTACAATTGATTACGTAAACCCTGAAAGTCCTTGGCCACAACTAGATATAATGAAAAAGAATATATCAGAATTTGGATTTACCCTTAGAGAAAGACTGCCAGTTTATCCAGAGTATTTGGATAAAAGATTTTTGACTGATAATATTTACAATAAAGCATTAAAATTTGTTGACGAAACAGGATATATTAAAGAGGGTTAGAGTTTAGAGATGGATGACGAATTAAAAAAAATTATCGATGACATTGAGAACAATAGAGAAAAAGGTTTAGACTACCTTTTGTCTAAGGGTTCTGAGAAAATAGTATCTATTTTAACCAAATCTATTAATAAAGAAGAAATTTCTGAAAAAGAAGCAGAAGAACTTTTTTTAATTGAAGATGTAAATGATTTGTCACTACTTGTTGTATTGGCGGATAGAATTAGAAAAGAAGACGTGGGCGATGATGTTACTTATGTAGTAAATAGAAACATTAATTTTACCAATATATGCAACACTTATTGTGGGTTTTGTAATTTTATGGCTCCTGAAGGTGACGAAAAAGCCTACTTCCTTACTATGGATGAGATTAAAGATAAAGTTCGTGAAGCTAGAGAAAATGGAGCTACAGAAGTTTGTATGCAAGGCGGAATGCACCCGGATATTGATGGAAACTTTTACCTTGAAATAATAAAGTCTGTTAAGGAAGCTGTTCCTGATATGCATACTCATTGTTTCTCACCCTTTGAAGTACACTATGGAGCTGAAACACTAAATATCCCGATAGGTGATTTTGTTTCCCAGCTTAAAGATGTTGGTCATGGAACTTTCCCTGGAACTGCTGCGGAGATATTAAGTGAGGATGTAAGGCAAATTATCGCGCCAGGTAAGATTACAACAGATCAGTGGGTTCATACAATTAAAGAGATTCATAAAGCAGGAATGAATACTACTTCTACAATTATGTATGGGCATGTAGACAAACCTTTTCATTGGGCAAAGCACTTTAATATCCTTCGAGAGATACAGAAGGAAACGGGTGGCATAACAGAATTTGTCCCTCTAAGATTTATACCCTGGGATACAAGACTTTACAAAAAGGGTTTATCAAGAGAAGGTCCTACGGATTTAGATCAACTGAAGATGTATGCAATTTCAAGACTATTCTTTAGGGGCTGGATTAATAACATCCAGGTTTCTTGGGTTAAACAAGGACCAGAATTTGCTCAATATTGTCTTAACGCAGGAGCCAATGATTTTGGTGGAACTTTAATGGAAGAAAAGATAACTACTGCCGCTGGTGGTAAGTTTGGGCAGTATTTTCCTCCTGATGAATTTAGAAGACTTACATTTGAAATTAATCGTAGGCCAGTTGAGAGATCCACAAAGTATGACTATCTAAAAATTTACGAGAATGATCTTAGAGCTGTAGAGAATAGTTAGTTAAAGTCATGAGCTTTTTTACAAGTATTAAATTAGATATAGCTGCTGTTAACGAAAGAGATCCTGCAGCAAGAAACCTTTTAGAGATTCTAGTTAATTACCCTGGATTTCATGCGATTTTTTGGCATAGAATAGCAAGTCTTTTATGGCATTTAGGGCTTAAACTCATAGCCAGAATGATATCAAATATCCTTAGGACATTAACAGGAATCGAAATTCACCCTGCTGCCACTATAGGTCAAGGATTCTTTATAGATCATGGAATGGGTGTGGTAATTGGAGAAACATCAGAGATAGGAAAGAATGTCACGATTTATCAAGGTGTTACACTAGGTGGTGTAAGTGCGAATCCTGGTAAAAGACATCCAACAATAGGAGATAATGTCATTATTGGCGCAGGAAGTAAAATCCTGGGGCCACTAAATATTGGTGAGAATACAAAGATTGGTGCAAATTCGGTCGTGATTGACGATATCCCTCAGAACTCCACAGTTGTTGGAGTCCCGGGTAAAGTTGTTGGAAAGTCTTTTTCATCCATGGCACCAGATTTATATCATAACAAGCTACCTGATCCTAGCGGTGAAGATATTTTAAGGATTAATAAAGAAATTGAAGAATTAAAAAAACAACTGAGAAACTTAAAGTCCTAAATTTTCCTCTAAGTTAAATAATAAATTCATATTTTGGACAGCTTGGCCTGAGGCTCCCTTTGTTAAATTATCAATAACTGAGGATATAAGCAATATTCTGTTTTGTGGCATTACTTTAATGCCAATCTGACACATGTTAGTATTTTGCACATCATTAATTTTAGGAAGACCTGTTTCTAGTACTTTAACAAAATTAGAATCTAGATAGTAATCTTTGAATGATTTAAGAATTTGTTTATGATTAAAAGGTGTTTTCCTTGAAATGTAGATGTTAGACATTATCCCTCTTTTTATAGGCAAAAGGTGAGGGACCATTATAAGATTGATTTTTTTCCCTGATTCTTTAAAAATTAATTGCTCTACTTCGGGTGCATGCCTGTGGTTCCCAACATTATAAGTTGATAGATTATCGTAACTCTCTGAAAAGCTATGTTCCAAGTTACCACTTTTTCCTGCACCAGATATTCCAGACTTTGTATCCACAATAATGTCTTCTAAATCCTTAAGGTTATTTGCGATTGGGATTAGGCCAAGTAGGATAGAGGTGGCATAGCAACCTGGGTTAGAGATGTTCTTTTTTCTGTTGATTTTATCTTTATTAATTTCCGGAAGGATATATTGGAAATCCTTTAGTGTCGAAGCATTTCTCCTTGATTTGTACCATTGAGCATGACTTCTTTTGCCTAGTCTAAAATCACCACTTAAGTCTATAATCTTTGCACCCATTCTCTTTACTTTGTTGTACATTGAGATTAAGCCCCCGCCTGGGAGGCATGAGAAGATTAGGTCAATCTTCTTTATCTTTAATATTTCCGAGTTTTTTCTAATTTTTAATCTTTTAGATATTTTTAAATTTGGAATTATTTCATCAACATATGGTCCAATGTTTGAATTCGCACCAACGAATATAATGTCAGCCATTGGATGATTGCTTAATATTTTAAGTAACTCAATTCCCGTATATCCAGTGACTCCAAATATACCTATTTTTATTTTCTTCATAAATGTGACAGTATCATACAATTTTTATAAATCCAATTGTTTGAAATCTATTATGAAGAGTGTAAAATTAAAAAACTCTCTAAATTAAAAGGATAAAAATATGTCAATTAAAATAGGTATTAACGGATTTGGAAGAATAGGAAGAAATCTTTTAAGAATCTCTTTGCTTTCTGATAAGATTGATGTCGTAGCAATTAATGATATAGCTGATCTGCAAACTTGCGCGCATTTGTTAAAGTATGATTCGGTCTTTGGTGTTCTAGAGAATAATGTATCACATGATTCAGATGGAATTCTTATTGATGGAAAGAGGATAAAAATATTTTCTGAAAGAAGCCCGTCGGATATAGGCTGGTCAGACGAAGGGTGTCAAATTGTAGTTGAGTCCACAGGAATATTTACATCTAAGGAACTAGCATCACAACATCTAGGTGGAAATGTAAAAAAAGTTATAATATCTGCACCTGGAAAGGGTGACATAGACTTTACGACTGTTATGGGAGCAAATGACGATTTATATGATAATAATCAGCATCATATTGTTTCCAATGCATCATGTACAACTAACTGTTTAGCTATGATAGTGAAAGTTTTAAGAGACAACTTTGGTCTTGAGAGTGGTCACATGACTACTATCCACTCTTATACAAACGACCAAAGGATAATAGACTCGCCCCATTCTGATCTCAGAAGAGCTAGGGCCGGTGGTTTGTCTATGATTCCTACAAGTACTGGTGCAACCAAAGCTATAGAGGAAATATTCCCAGATTTAAAAGGAAACTTGTCTGCTATATCAGTTAGGGTTCCAACGCCGAATGTTTCTATGATTGATTTTGTTGCTAGAATTAAGAACAAGGCGTCTACAAAGGAAATTAATTCTGCGTTTATAGAGGCTTCAGAATCTACACTTCAAGGCTATCTTGATATAGCTCACGAAGGGGCGGTTTCTGTTGATCTATTAAAAAATAAACATTCAGCTGTTTTTGATCCATTTGGTACAAGTGTGATTGGGGATAATTTTATAAAAGTAATCGCTTGGTACGATAATGAATATGGTTATTCTTCAAGGGTGCTAGATTTAGCGGTAAAGATTGGAAGTTCGCTTGGATAAAAAGAAGGTCATATCAGATTTTCCAAAGTCTTTTTATAAAGGTAAGAAAGTTTTTGTACGTGTTGATTTTAATGTCCCAATAAATATTGAAACGGATTCGATTAGAGAAGACTATCGTATTAGGAGAGCGCTACCCACTATTGATTTCTTAATAGATGCAGGAGCAAAAATTATATTAGGATCCCATTTAGGTAGACCTAAAGGGAAAGTAGTAAAAGATTTGTCTTTGCAAATAGTGTCAAATAGGCTTTCAGAGTTGATTGATAAAGAGGTTTTATTTGTCGAAGATTTTATTGGAGGTGGCTTATCTAAGCAGCTTGACGACTTACCTAATGGTTCAGTAGTAATGCTTGAAAATCTTAGGTTTCATGAAGCAGAAACAGAAAATGACCCAGCATTTTCAATTGAACTAGCCAAACTTGCGGATGTTTACATAAATGAAGCTTTTGGAACCTCACATAGAGCTCATTGTTCTACGTATGGTATGACTAAAGATTTTGTTGATAAAATAAGTGGTTTCCTAGTAGATAAAGAATTAAGTTTTGTTTCGAAAATGATGGAAACACCCGAGCATCCGTTTTTGGTTATAATCGGTGGTTCTAAAATAAAAGATAAAATTTCCGCTCTTGGGAATTTGCTCGATAGAGCAGACAAGATAATAGTCGGTGGTGGGGCTGCCTATACCTTTCTAAAGGCACAAAACATTAATATAGGAAACTCAATCTATGAGAAAGAAATGTTAAGCTGGGTGGAGGATGTATATGCTAAATACAAGGATAAGATTGTTCTCCCAATTGACCATGTTATTTCGAAAGATTTCAATAAAACAAGTCAGTGTTTGATATCTGATATAGAGATTCCTGATGACCATATGGCACTTGATATTGGCCCAAAGACTATAGAATTGTTCAACTCAGTTATAAAAGGCCCGGGTTATATTTTTTGGAATGGCCCAATGGGTGTCTTTGAATTTGATCAGTATTCATCTGGGACCATTCATGTTGCTAGAGCAGTTGCTTTAGCGACTTGGAGAGGTGCAACTTCGGTTGTAGGTGGTGGTGAAACAATTGCGGCAATTCGCAAGGCAGAAGTTTTAGAATCTGAGATTTCACATATGTCTACTGGTGGGGGCGCATTACTAGAATATTTGGGTGGAAGTAGCTTGCCAGGTATAGAAATTCTTGATTAATAATTTATAATAAAAAAATAGAATGAAAAAAAGTTCCAAGAACGATTTAAGTTGGATTGAGACTCTGTTGGGTGACGAAGCTAGTTATCTTCTTGATCACCAATGTAAAACAGTAGATTTAAAAAATATAATAAAACCTGGTCCAGATTTTGTAGATAGGGTCCTAAAAGATTCAGATAGGTCTAATGTTGTTTTAAGAAATCTTCAAACTTTATTTAATCATGGAAGACTTGGTGGAACCGGATATCTTTCGATACTTCCAGTTGATCAAGGTGTTGAGCATTCAGCTGGAGCATCTTTTGCACCAAACCCAATATATTTTGATCCAGACAACATTGTTAAGCTCGCAATTGAAGGTGGGTGTGGTGCTGTAACTTCAACTTTAGGTGTTCTTGGCTCTGTTTCAAGGAAGTATGCTCATAAGATTCCTTTTATTTTAAAATTAAATCATAATGAATTCTTAACTTACCCAAACCAGTATGATCAGATTCGTTTTGCTTCTGTTGACCAAGCTTTTAATATGGGTGCTATTGGTGTTGGAGCAACTATCTATTTTGGGTCAGAAGAGAGTACTAGGCAAATACAGGAGGTCTCAGAGCTTTTTGAATATGCTCACTCTTTAGGCTTGGTAACAATACTTTGGGCCTATCTCAGAAACTCATCTTTTAAAACAAGCAAAAATGATTATCATTTAAGTTCAGACTTGACAGGTCAAGCTAACCACTTATCTGCAACAATTCAGGCGGATATTGTAAAGCAAAAGATGGCAGAAAATAACGGAGGTTTTAATGAACTTAATTTTGGGAAGACCCACAAGAAGGTTTATTCAGAGTTAACCTCGAGCCATCCTATAGACCTAAACAGGTATCAAGTTCTAAATTGTTTATCCGGTAGAGCTGGTTTAATTAACTCAGGTGGAGCTTCGGGAGACAATGATATCGCACAAGTAGTTAAGACAGCTATTATTAATAAACGTGCGGGTGGTATGGGTTTAATAACTGGAAGAAAGGCTTTCCAAAAACCTATGGATGAAGGTGTTGAAATTTTAAATGCTGTTCAAGATATTTATTTAAATAAGAAGATAACTATTGCTTAAGAAAAAAGCTTACTCTTCAAATACTTACTAACCATTTTAACCATAGTACTTGAACCGATAAATATAGGGGACTTTTGGTGAATCGATTTTGGTTTAATCGATAAGATATTCTTTTTTCCATCAGAAGCCAGTCCACCAGCTTGTTCGACAATAAATGCCATTGGATTGCACTCATACATCAATCTAAGCTTTCCCTCAGGGGCATTCTTTGCTTGGGAGTATATAAAAAGACCACCTTTAAAGAGGCTTCTGTGCAAATCTGCGACCATTGATCCTACATAACGTAAAGAATAAGGTCTCCCTGTTTTTACATCTTTTTGTTCGCACCATCTAATGTATTCTTGAAGAGCAAGGGGAAATTCGAAAAAGTTTCCTTGATTTACTGAATACATCCTAGCGTTTTCAGGTATCTGTATATTTGTTTGAGAAACGTAGAATTCATTCACATAAGGATCTAGTGTAAATGCATCTACTCCCTTGCCCACAGTTAAGACATAAATCGTGGAAGATCCATAAATTATATACCCTGCAGCCACCTGCTTTTTCCCCTCTTGTAAGAAATCCTTTGAGGTTAGTTTCTTTGAACTTTTTGGTTTTTTAAGAATAGAAAAAATTGTGCCAACAGGAACATTTACGTCAATATTAGAGGAACCGTCTAAGGGGTCTATTAATACAATATATTTGGAATTTTTGGAATTCTCATTATTAAAAATTACTATTTTCTCATTTTCTTCAGAGACAACCCCAGCGCAATTCCCACCATTCTCTAAGGATTTTATGAATAGGTTATTTGCGATTAAGTCTAGTTTTTTGACCTTTTCACCGTGAGAATTTTTAGAGCCAGTATAATCTCCAAGTGAACCAGCGAGAGCTCCTGTATTCAGCTCTTTGCTTACCTGCCTACCGGCAAGTTTTAAGTCTTTAAGTAGAGCGATAAGCTCCCTATTTTTATCCCCTGAAAGCTTATCTTTTAATAGATATTGGTATGCTGTTAACTTCTCATTCACCTTAGAATCATACACTTATATAGTCAAAAAAAAAGACAAATATCCTATAATTTTTTTACAGAAGAGGCTTTCTATATTAAAGATTTCTCTAATGGCCAGTAGTAATAGAAATCCAATCACCGAACCTAGTGCTAGACCTGTTAGCAAACCTATTACTCTATTTAACAAAGATAGATTTAAATAAGATAAAACCATATTGATTAAAAAGAAGAATAGTTTAGAAATGCCATAGAGGGCTAGATAAACACAAATAGTGGAAATCAGATACGATCCATGGCCACTGTAAAAATTATAATCAGAAATTAATTTTGAATTAATTTCATTGGATCCTATAAAAGAGACAAAAAGTGGAATTAATAAACAAAAGAACTTGGAGAAAGATTTAATGATCCCTAAATAGAAACCAGCTAAACCGAAGATTAAAACTACTATGCCGAAAATGAAATCATAAATAAGCATCTCCCATATTTTATATTATTTTTTTAGCTTTTTGACTTATTTATTTTTTCTGATAACTTACAAAAATGGATTCTTCATTAATAAAAGAGCCTATTTTAAAATATCTTAATAAGGTTGAATTATTACTCAACGATGAAATCCCTACTGATATTAAGATTTCTTTTGATGTAATTAAGCATCTTATCAATAAACCCGGAAAAAGGCTCAGGCCCTCAATTGTTCTACTTTCCGCACTTTCCTTGGGAAAAATTATAGATAAAAAGATATTGTCAGCTGCAGCATCTGTAGAATTGCTTCATAATGCTTCTTTGATTCATGACGATATAGTAGATCAGGCTGAGATTAGAAGGGGATTAAAGTCAGCTAATAAGATTTGGGGAGACCACGCTACAGTCTTAGTAGGAGACTTTTTGCTTGCAAGGTCACTTTTCTTAATTAATAAGTCTAAAAATAGTCAAGTTATGGGGTCTGTAACTAATGCAGCATCTGAATTAGCAAATGGTCAAATACTGGATATTATGATTTCGAAGAGATTAGTAAATTTTAACCAAGATATTTATTTCAAGATGATAAGGTTAAAAACAGCCTCGCTTATTTCATCATCTGCCGAAGTTGGTGCGCTTCTTTCAACATCAGATATATCTAAAGTAAGAAAATTAAAATCATATGGTATAAATCTCGGAATTTCTTACCAGTTAATTGATGATGCATTAGATTTACTTGGAGACACAAGGAAGATGGGGAAGAATACAATGGAAGATATAAAAGAAGGTAAGGTTACATTGCCAATGTTGATAGCATTAGACAAAGCACCATCTAAAGACAAAAGAGGTATCTTGAAAATCTTACAAAAGAAAAATTTTGATAGAAAGAATCTAGATATTCTGTATAATTTTGTATTAGAAAATAATGCAGTAGAAGAAACTTTAAAGTCTGCAAGTGACTATAGTTCAAAGGCAATCGTAGCAATTGAGTCTTTAAATAAGAGTCAATATAAAGATTCATTAATAGCTTTGGCTAAAGAGAACATAGTTAGGGTGTCTTAGTTATGAAGAAGGATGATTGGGAAAACAAATATAAAGAAAAGTTAAAGGAAAGAAAGAAAGAATTCAAAACCACGTCTAACATCAAAATAGAAAGATTTTATACCCAAAAAGATGTCTCAGGGAATCTAGATGAGAAGAACTCTATGCCTGGCGAGTTCCCTTTCACTAGAGGTGTTCAACCAACTATGTATAGAGGAAGATTCTGGACTATGAGGCAATACGCTGGTTTCGGATCTGCAAAGGAAACAAATGAAAGGTTTAAATATCTCTTAGATAAAGGTCAAACAGGCTTAAGTGTAGCCTTTGATCTTCCTACACAAATGGGTTATGACTCAGATGCACCTGTTAGTAAAGGAGAAGTTGGAAAGGTTGGAGTTGCTATTGACTCGTTAAGAGACATTGAGATTCTATTTGACGGGATTCCATTAGATAAAGTATCAACTTCGATGACTATCAACGCTACAGCATCAATGCTTTTGGCAATGTATATAGTCGCCGCAGAGAAACAAGGAGTTTCCGCAGATAAGATTATGGGCACAACTCAGAATGACTTATTGAAGGAGTTTGTCGCCCGAGGGACTTACGCTTTTCCACCGAACCCATCGGTCCAAATAAGTGTTGATTTGATGGAGTACTGTAAAGATTTTGTGCCCAAGTGGAATCCAATTAGCGTTAGTGGATATCATATTCGAGAAGCTGGTTCTACAGCAGTCCAAGAAGTCGCATTTATGTTAGCAGACGCTATAGAGTATCTCAAAATTGCAAAAGAAAGGAATTTGGACATTGAAGGAATATGCAAGAGAGTTTCATTCTTTTTTGCAGTACATGGTAATTTTTTTGAAGAAATTTCTAAATATAGAGCTGCAAGAAGGATATGGGCGAATATACTGAGAAAAGAATTTGATGTCAAAGATGATAATGCTTGTAAATTTAGGACTCATTCGCAAACTGGTGGAGTGACGCTCACTGCTCAGCAACCTTTAAATAATATAGTTAGAACCGCTATGCAAGCTATGGCAGCGGTCCTAGGTGGTACTCAGTCATTGCATACAAATTCATTTGATGAAGCCTTAGGCTTGCCTACTGAAGAGTCCGCAACAATAGCTTTAAGAACTCAACAAATCATTGCTCATGAGTGTGAAGTTGCGAACACTATTGACCCTTTTGCAGGTTCGTATTTTGTAGAAAATCTAACTGATCAAATTGAAGAAAAAGTTTACGAATACCTTGAAATTATAAAAGAGAAAGGCGGGATGGTTAAGTGTATAGAAGAAAATTACATTCAGAGTGAAATTGAAAATTCTGCATATGATTTTCAGATTGAACTTGAAAGTAAAGAGAGAATTATTGTGGGCGTTAATGATTTTAAGGCGGAGGATGAGGAAGTGCCTCCTATTCAAGGAATAGATAAGAACTTAGAAAAAAATCAGAACGAAAGTTTAGAAATTCTAAGAAAGGGAAGAGATATTAAGAAAGTTAATGAATGTTTATCCTTACTTGCCAAAGCTGCCAAGAATAGTGAAAACATAATGCCTTATATTCTAGAAGCAGTGAGAGAATACTGTACTATTGGTGAGATGACATCAGCACTAGAGTCAGTTCATGGAAGATATAAAGGTTCAATCTAGTCTCTTACTCATCAAGACAGCATCTTGTCCATCTTCTTCGTAATAATTCTTTCTTATTGAGTCGTCTTTAAAGCCATGCTTTTTATATAACTTGATAGCCGAATAATTATCCACTCTAACCTCTAATACAATTCTCTTTATACCTTTAAGGCTTGTTATTGTCTCCAACTCTTTGATAAGCTTTTCCGCAATATAGTTTCTTCTTTGACTTTGTTCAACACCAATCCTTTCGATTTCAATAAAGTCTATATAGTCCCGTGCAAAAAGGTAACCTAGAATTTGTCCTTTATTATTTACTAAAAGATTTATTCCCTTAGGGTGTTTGATTTGATTTTTAATTATTTGATCTGACCAGCAATTTGAAAAGATAACCTTTTCTAATTTATATATCTCCTCTAAATCGTTAAAATCTATTTTTCTAATTGAGCCCATGAATATATAATATTATTTATCAATTTTATGAAACATGCATTAGTTATTTTAAGTGGAGGTCAGGATTCTGTAACATGTCTATTTTGGGCAATTAGTCAGGGGTATACATGTTCAGCACTAACCTTTGATTATGGTCAACTACATAGTATTGAGATTGAGTCCGCTAAAAAGGCTGCAGAATTAGCCAAGATTGACAAACATGAAATACTATCTATAGGTCCGCTTTTTTCAGGAAAATCCCCTTTGACGAATAAAGATATAAAGCTTGACCAGTTCTCCAGTCTGGAAGATTTTACTTCTGGGATTCAGAATACGTTTGTACCTGGGAGGAACTTATTATTTCTTTCTTTAGCTGCAAACAAAGCATACTCTATGGATATAGACACTATGATTACAGGAATTTGCCAAGAGGATTTTGGAGGATATCCAGATTGTAGAATAGATTTTGTAAAGAGTCTGGAAGAAACTATTTCACTAGCAATGGAGAGAAAGATAAAAATATTAACACCTCTGATGGATTTGAAGAAATCAGATATAGTCTTAATGGCGAAGGGGCTTCCTAAAAAATGTTGGGAGGCTTTATCCTTTTCTCATACTAGTTATGATGGGAAATATCCACCTACATCTAATGATCATGCAAATTTATTGAGAGCGAGAGGTTTTGAAGAAGCTGGATATCCAGACCCCTTAGTAGAACGGGCTGTTCGTGAAAATCTAATGGAATTACCAAAGACAAAAAATTATGAAATTAAAGATTAATGAAATTTTCTACTCTCTTCAAGGGGAAGGTTTGCAGATAGGCATTCCTACAGTCTTTGTTCGTTTGTTTGGGTGCAGCTTAAGATGTGCATGGTGCGACTCTATGTATGCAGTCAAAGGCGATGATTATAAAGAGTATTCGGTTAATCAGTTAATTAGTAAGATTGAGAAGTTGAAATGCGAGAATGTTTGTATAACAGGAGGTGAGCCTCTTCACCAAAAAGAAGGTTTAGTTGCTCTAACAAAAAGATTATTAGAAGATAATTATAAGATTCTCTTAGAAACCGCTGGGCATATCAAACCTATGCCTATATTTAACGATCCTAATGTTCTTATTAGTATGGACTGCAAGTGCCCTGGATCAGGAATGGAAAAAAAGACAAATCTAAATTTATTAAATGACTTACAAATTAAAGACCAGATTAAATTTGTTATTAAAGATTTAATAGATTACGAATATGCAAAAAATATTGTTATAAAGAATAATTTTAACGCAGAAGTAATATTTCAGCCTGTTTATGGGTCTAGCTTAGAAGAATTAGTTGACCTGGTTCTTCAAGACAATTTGAACATCAGAGTTATACCTCAAATACACAAGATAATCTGGGGTGATATCAGGGGTGTATAATTAAAAATATTGTCATACTGCTAGAGAAAAATTTTTATAAAGATGGCCAACTAGAGATCCTCTTAAGCTATGAATTGCGTCCTGAAATTAGAAAATTTCGTTCTGACGAGGATACAAGAAGAGTTTTTCTCGAGGACTTTATTAAAGTGTTTAAGCAAACCGGATCGCTGGAATTATCATCTAATTATAAGAAGGTACTACAAATTGAAAAAGCTAATGAAATATTAGGTGTAATTAATTTGAATATAGATGGTTTATTAAAACTTAATGGTGCCCAAAAGCTTATAGAACTTGAAGGAAATATTAGTTGGTTTTATTGTTCTAAGTGTGGGATGGATAAGGATACCAATTTAATTATTCAAAATAAAGATGAGTTTGCCTGTAATTCATGTCACAAGAATATACTTAAACCGAGTATTCCCTTTGTTGGGCAAGAGTTCTCTCAGTGGGATATGAAGGATTCTTGGATGATGTTAAATTCATGTGATAATTTGATAATTTTTGCTGACAATTTTCTCTCACCTGTTACCATTTCTTTTATCGATATTGTTGAGAAGAGAATGAAGAATACTAAAATTATTTGCTCAGAATCTTTAAATTCTGATATTTTTGATTTTTCCTCAAATAATATTGATTTTATTTATGAATCTAGTGACCTTTTTTTAGATTCACTTATTGAAGCTTTCGGAGACAACATAATTTGAAGATAAGATTAGTAAGTTTTTCGAAACCCACAGATGAATTCCTTGGAGAAGGAGTATCAAATGTTCAGGAGTTAATTGCCTTCTGCGCTAGAGTCTCTAATCCATTGAATCAAATTAATAATGAGACTAGTGAAAAACTTATCAATTATTTAATAAAAAATAAGCATTGGTCGCCCTTGGAGATGGTTAGTGCTTGTATAGAGATTGAAACTACTAGAGATATTGCAAGGCAAATATTACGTCATAGATCGTTTAGTTTCCAAGAATTTAGTCAAAGATATGCTGATCCTACAGAAGACTTATCTTTTGTTACTAGGGATGCTAGGTTGCAAGATACAAAGAATAGGCAGAATTCTTTTGAAACAAGCGACAAAGAATTAGCAAAGAAATGGGAAGAAAAGCAAAGGAAATTGATAGATTTAGCAAAAGAAACTTATATCTGGGCAATAGACCAGGGTATAGCAAAGGAACAAGCAAGGTCGGTATTGCCAGAGGGGAATACAGTTAGTAGGATGTACATGAATGGAACTCTTAGGAGTTGGGTTCATTATATAGAACTTAGAAGCTCTAATGGTACCCAGAAAGAACATATGGATATTGCAATAGCAATAGCTAGTGTTATTAGCGGCATATTTCCAATGGCAAAAAGTCTTACTAGTAATTCTTAGTCAAGAAGATTAATAATCATAATGTTTTCTTTTTTAATTAGTTCAATATTTTCGTTTGAGGGTAGTCCATAAGTTATAATTTTCTTTATTTTTGATCCTGTTAAATCGGAGAAATTGACTTTATTCATATAGCAAAGATTCATTATTTTTTTTAGATTTTCACTATCGATTATTAGATTGACCGGCATTAATTCGTTTATGTTAGTCATTAAGGAATCCAATGAAACATTATTGGTAAATTTATTTCTAAATTTTAAGAAAAATAAATTCAAGACTTTTGAAAAGATATCTTTTTTTAAATATAGAGACGTACAAAATTCATTCTCATTTAAAGCTTTAAAGTGAGATTCATTCTTTTTAATAAAAGTATCAAGATCGTTTAGAGTATAAGACTTTAATTTGTTCGATTGAACAAAAGAGATCTGAGAGACAGGAATAGGCTCCCCCTTTTCTTCATTCTTATTAAGACTTCTTTTTGACAACAAGCCAATCTTATAGATATTTTGCAATGAAATATAGTTACCTGCTGATTCCTTTGAGCTCTTGAAGTTCCTTATGGAGATAATCTGCTTATCTTTTGTTATGTTGTCTAGTATATGATTTTCTTTAATATCATTGAGATAGTCAACTATGATAATATCAAAGTCCAAATTAAATTGAATATCTAACAAGCTCTCTCTAGTTGTAAAGCTAAGAGATGAGCCCAAATTAATTAATGAACATTCTAATATATAAGATTCAAGACAGTTGCCTGCTAAGCTTAAAATTTTCTTATTAATGATATTGTTTTTTGATAAATATGAACTTATATTGTCTAGGTTCGACCTTATATCATTTGAAGTGAATTGTTTCCAGTTCATTCCGTCTAGCGATTGGTATGCAAGCCTTGGACCATTTCTTTTAAGTATTCGTTCTATCTCTTGTATATTCATTTTATGGTTTATTTAAACTAAATTTTGACTATAGTATACTTTAGAAGTAATTAATACAATATAGCGTGATGAAACTTAACAATAAAGTAACCAATAAAAATTTAAAATTTAATGGAGCAAAATTTATTATAAATGAGCTCATCCTCAATGGGCACGAAGCATTTATTGTTGGTGGAGCTGTAAGAGATTTGTGCATGGGGATAGAGCCAAATGAGTTCGATATTTCTACATGTGCAAGACCGGATGAGATAGAGAAGATATTCAAGAGAACAAAGCCTGTTGGTCAATCTTTTGGTGTAATGCTTGTAATAGTGGATGACCTATTTTTTGAGGTTGCTACCTTTAGGGAGGATATGGAGTATAAAGATGGCCGGCATCCAGTCGATGTGAAATATACTAAAAGTGCTCAGATTGATGTCCAAAGAAGAGACTTTACCATTAATGGATTGTTGCTTAATCCTCTGAATTTTGAGGTAACAGATTTCTGTGATGGTCTTAAAGATATTAGCAATAAGCTACTTAGAACAATTGGTAATCCTAAAAAAAGGTTTGAAGAAGATAATCTACGAATACTAAGAGCTGTAAGATTCTTAAACAAATACGATTTAAAGATAGAAGAGGAGACAGAGCGGGAAATAATTAATATGTCTGACAAGATTCAGAATGTTAGCATAGAGCGTGTAAGAGAAGAGTTTGTAAAGATTATTACAAATAAGAATCCTGGGAATGGAATTAGCTTGTTAAGCAACTATGGACTAATGGAGCATATAATACCTGAAATTGAATTACTCAGAGGCGTCGATCAACCCCTAGAATTCCACCCTGAAGGAGACGTTTTTATTCATACATGTTTAGTTTTAGAGAAGCTTCAAGGGGACGGTGCTCTCGAGATTGTCTTAGCATTAGGGGCACTTCTGCATGATATAGGCAAACCTAAAACTTATACTAAAACCGATAGAATTAGGTTTAACCGACATGAGTATGTTGGAGCTTTGATGGCAGAGAGAATATGTAAAAGGTTAAAATTTTCTAATAAGCAAGTTAGGGAGGTAAAAGCACTCGTTAGCGAACATATGAAATTTGGAAATATTAAAGACATGAAAAAAAGTACCTTTAAAAGATTTATTTCAATAGATAATTTTGACTTACACTTAAAGCTACATAAGGCTGATTGTTTAGCAAGTCATGGTGACCTAAGTCTTTTAGATTTCACTAATAATAAGATTGAAGAATTAAGTAATGAGCCAATAAAGCCAAAACCTATAATTACCGGAGACGATTTAATCAATTTAGGCTTAAATCCCGGCCCGGAATTTAAAGTAATCTTATCAAGAGTGTTTGATGAGCAATTGGAAGGGAATATTTCTAGTCATAAAGGAGGGATTAGTTTTGTTAAAAAGCTAGTTAGAGAGTTATGAAAATAAAATCAGTTAACCAGCGAGACTTTGGTCGCCTTGAGAATATGGAATTTTCTAATAGCGATATTGAGAATATTGTAGATGACGAGTTACTTATAAATGTCCATTGTTGTGGAATAAGTTTCGCCGATATTCTTGCAGCAGAGGGTAAATATCAAGATACTCCACCCCTGCCTTTTACACCAGGATTAGAAGTTTCAGGTGTTGTTGAAAGTGTTGGGAGTGCTGTTAAGGGTTTTAATATAGGGGATGAAGTAATAGCATTATCTAAATGGGGAGGGTTTTCTGAAAAAGTAAAAGTTAAGGAAAGTTTTGCAATTAATAAATTAAAAGGAATGTCGTTTGATATTGCTGCCTGTATGACGATTAATTATGGTACCTCATATTATGCTCTAGTTGAAAGAGCAAAAATTAAGGAAAATGATAAGGTTTTAATATTAGGTGCTTCAGGTGGGATTGGCTTATCTGCAATTGAAATATCAAAAGCCCTTGGCTGTCATGTTACCGCAATGGCCTCTTCTAAGGACAAATTATCTGTATGCAAGGACTATGGGGCAGATGAATTGGTATTAACAAAAGAAGATAACTTAAAGAAGTCTTTAATGGAATTTAAAGGTTCAAAGTTCGATATTATTTATGATACTATTGGTGGCCTTTATACTAACGACTCTTTAAGTTTTATTAATTGGGAAGGAAAGCTTTTAATAATGGGGTTTGCGTCGGGTGATATTTCTTCTATCCCAACAAATAAAATATTATTAAAAGGATGTGACATAATAGGGGTTTTCTGGGGACCTTTTGCTCGTGGAAATAAATATTTTAATCTTAATAGTTTAAAAGGGGTTAGCGACTTGTTCAACAAGGGACTAATAAGATTTTCTAAACCAAAGATGTTTCATATTTCAGATTTTTTATCAGCAATGAAAGAAATAAAAGATAGGAAATCTGTTGGAAAGCTTTGTCTTTATACGGACTCTTTTAAAAGAAGGTAAGTTTTAACCTACCTTCTTTTAAGTCTATAAACTTATTTATATTTTACTTTGCAATAAGAATGTTATAGCAAGAGCATAGATAACTAATGATTCAATTAAAGCTAAACCAATAATCATTGGTGTTTGAATCTGACCAGCAGCTCCAGGATTTCTACCTATGGCATTTAAAGCAGCATCCATAGTTTTTCCTTGGCCAATAGCCCCACCTGCAGCAGCAAGGCCAATGCCTAGTCCAGCTCCAAGTGCAAGTCCAGAAATTGCTTCTCCATCTGATGATGCAGCATAAACTTCTGGTGTAAAAAGAAAAAGTACAGCCAACATGCTAAACGCAAAAATTGTAAATTTCTTCATTGTTTTCCTCCTTATATTTAATGATCATGACTTGTTGAAAGTGATATATATATACTTGATAAAATAGTAAAAATAAAAGCTTGAAGAAAAGAAACAAATACTCCTAGTCCTATAAAGATTGCAGGCACGATGTATGGCGTTAGGTTAGAGAAGATTTGCAGCACTAAATGATCACCAAACATATTCCAAAAAAGCCTCAAAGAAAGAGATGCAGGCCTTACAAGGTGACTTACAACTTCAATAAAAATCATTAGCGGTGCAAGATATATGACTGGACCCATAAATTGTTTAAGATAGCCTACGCCATGCTCTTTAAACCCTAGATAATTATATGCTACAAATATGACTAAAGAACATGCCAAGGTAGAGTTTAAATTTTGAGATGCAGGATAAAAACCAGGAAATATTCCTAATAAATTTGAGATAAATATAAATAAGAAAGAGCCGCCTAGTAATGGAAGAAATTTTCTGGCTTTATCTTCACTACCAAATATTCCAGTAAGTAAATTGAGTAGGAAATCTAATGTAAGAAATTCAAAAAAGTTTGTAAGGCTAAATTTCTCAGAGGGAACTAATGCGTTATTATTTGAGCAATGATTTTTAATTTTTAATGATACAGCGATTAATATTCCGATTACAATGCCGGATCCGACAATGTGGTCATAATTACTTACACCTAAAAGTTCAGTCCATTGAGCATGTTCTAAAGCTGCACTCATATATTATTTTCCTTGATTTAGTAGAATAAACACAAATAAAATTACACTAAAACCAGTTAAAAATCCAATTAAATCTATGGACAAGTTCCTTAAAAGGAAAATAGCTATACCAGCTAGAAGAAGTATCTTTAAAATAGTCAATATAAACATAAAAGCTTTAGTCTTTTGCGTCTTTGTGAATAACTTTGCTATAATCTCAGTACTTTTTATATTTAAATAGCTTAATACAATTCCAAAGAAAACTCCTTGAATAAACATTTCTTTTGAATATAAGAAGATTAAATAAGTGATTATTGTCAGATTTATTGAAATAAGATTGAATAAGTTATTTTTTTTTGTCATTTTCTATATTTAACCTCTTAAGTAATTTGAACATTAAGCTAAATCCACCAATAGAACCGAAAATAACTCCTAGTATTGTAAATATAGGAAGTGTATCAAAATGTATATCAAGTTTGTTCCCTATAAATATCCCAGCTAGGATTAATATCGCTAATTCTGAGCCAATTACGACGAATTTAATCCATAAAGTGTTCTTTCCCAATTTTATTTTAATCCCAAGGTTTTAATTCCTTTCTTGAATGATTCTATAGTCTCAATTATATCATTTTTAGAGTGAGAGTCAGAAATAAACATTGCTTCGAATTGTGATGGCGGCACCATAATTCCCGTTAATAAAAGTTTCTTGAACAATGCTCCATAAATTTTTGTATCACATTTTAGAACATCCTTATAACTCACAACAGATTTATTTTTAGTAATAAAGAATGTTAGAAGCGAACCTATTTGGTTGATCGTAATTGACTCAAGATTTAACTTATCTATTTCAGTCTTTATATTTAAGGCTCTTTTTTCTAATTTTGTATACAAGGTAAGATTATTCTTTTCTAATAATTCAATTGTTTTAATTCCTGCAGCCACAGCAATTGGATTGCCGGACAATGTTCCAGCCTGATATACTGGACCGGATGGAGACAGAATAGACATTATCTCTTTCTTTCCTCCGAAGGCACCAATTGGGAATCCACCACCAATTATTTTTCCTATGCAGGTAATATCAGGTTTGAGGTTGTAGTATTCTTGAGCACCACCAATTGATAGTCTAAATCCAGAAATTACTTCATCAAAGATTACTAATGAATCATTGCAATGTGCTAGGTCAAGTATCTTTTTAAGAAATCCACTTTTTGGCAAGATTACACCCATATTTGCTGGCACTGGCTCTAAAATGATTGCAGCAATTTTATTTTTATTCTTTTTAAAAAGTTTTTCTACCTGGGTTAAATTATTGAATTCTGCGATCAGAGTATGTTTAGTGAAATCTCTAGGAACTCCAGGTGATGATGGAGACCCAAAGGTAGTAAGACCTGAGCCTGCTTTTACAAGCAAGTGGTCGACGTGACCATGATAGCAACCTTCAAATTTAATTATCTTGTCTTTTTTAGTATAAGCCCTAGCAAGTCTAATTGCACTCATTGTTGCTTCGGTGCCCGAGCTAGTTAACCTGGTCATTTCCATTGAGGGCATCTTTTCCTTTATAAGCTCGGCTAATTTAATCTCATTTTTATGACATGCTCCAAAGGTAGTGCCTTTATCCATTGCTTTAATAGCAGCATTAGATATTTCCTTCTTTGAATGTCCAAATATTAGAGGCCCAAAGGAATTGATATAATCAATGTATTTATTTTTATCTTCATCGTATAAGTAGGCACCCTTTCCTCGTTTGATATATATAGGAGATGAGTCGACTGCGTTAAAAGATCTAACAGGGCTATTTACACCTCCCGGTATTACATCAAGTGCATTCTTGAACATTAAATTGGAATTTATTCTTTTTTTCTTCACAAGTTAAACAAAACCTAAAAATATAATATGTCAAGAAAAGATGATAATAATTTTCTTTAATTAGCATTTATCCTGTATAAAATTAATAATAATGAAAAAAATTAGAATTTTATCACCTGCGAAGATTAACCTTAATTTAATCATCAAAAATAAAAGAAAAGATGATTTTCATAATATTAGCTCGTTAATCCAACCTATAAACCTTTATGATGAAATATTAATAGAGCTTTCAAAGAGTGACAATACTTTAGAGCTGTCTTTTCCAGAGGATGTAGTAAGTTTTAAGGAAAATTTGATTACTAAAGCTGTATTTAATTTCTTTGAATATTTTAAAATTAGTACTCACGTAAAAATCTCAGTTAAGAAGAGAATTCCCACCGGTGCGGGATTAGGAGGTGGAAGTAGTAATGCGGCATCAACATTGATTGGACTTTCTAAACTCTTTTCTATTGATAACTTTAGTGCTTTGGAAAAGATAGCATTAAAGATTGGCTCAGATGTTCCATTCTTTCTATATTCTAGAACCTCTTTGGTTACCGGACGTGGAGAAGTTGTAGAGCCTTGCAATATTGATAAGAAGATTAAGTACCTTTTGATCTTCCCAAAAATTCATTCAGACACTCGAACACTCTATCAATTGTGGGACAGTAAAGATATTTTGCTTGATAGTGCCTTACAACACAGAGTTGCTTCACATTTAAAGAATGAAATATTAATTAATAAAGAAAAATTTCTTTTACAAAATGATTTTACTCCTTTGCTGATTTCAAAAGACAGAACATATCTTAATATATTTAATTCTCTTAGAGATCTCGGTCTTAGGACATATTCAATATCAGGAAGCGGCTCAACAATATTTTGTGCTTTAGATGATGAATATGATTGTTCAGAATCTTTAAAATATCTTGAATCTAATAGTAGCCTTACAACTATGAAAGCCGAAGCATTTGAAGGATGGCATTTTACGTTTGATTGAAATTATAAATTTTTTCTGTATCCTCTTATGAATTGGCCCGTCGTCTAATGGCAGGACTCTTGTTTTTGGTACAAGCAATGGAGGTTCGACCCCTTCCGGGCCAGTTTTATATATACTTATGAATTTAAAAATTGTATAATTATGTCGACTTAATTTTACTAAAAAAGGTTTAAAATATGAGCTCCAATGAACATGATACATATAAGTCTGATAAGGACGATTCAACCAATAATGACTTAGACGATAAAGCTTTACTAGAAGAATATCAAAAAACTACCTTAAAAGGAGCTGGTAAGGCAAAGAAAAAAGACTGGGTTCCAGATGAGCAATATAGATTACTTTATGTTTATTTTAAGGATATGTCATTAGAGCCTCTCTTAAAATCAAAACAAGAAGTCGAGGTTTCAGCTAAGATAAAGAAATCCGAACTCCATGCATTAAATTACACTGAACTTTTGGAGCAAGTACATTCTTCAAAAATAACAGCAACACAGAAGAAGAGGTTGTTGTCTTTGAAGGGCGGTCAGAAGAGAAGAATCGCTGAAGTTGAGGGTTATATCAGGGCCTATACAAATTTAGCAAATGCTTTAAAAGAGAGATTTGTGAAAGCTAATCTTAGGCTCGTTGTTAGCATTGCTAAGAGGTATATAGGTAGAGGGTTAGCCTTACAAGACCTAATTCAAGAAGGTAACGTTGGACTAATGAGGGCAGTCGAAAGATTTGATCATACTAAAGGGTTTAAGTTTTCAACTTATGCTTCATGGTGGATACATCAAGCAATCTCTAGAGCTTTACTGGACCAAACAAGAACAATCAGGGTTCCCGTTTATGTTCTAGAACAGGCCAGTAAAGTCTTTAAGGCAAGTACTGCTTTGCAAAAAGATTTAGGAAGGAAGCCTACACCATCTGAAATTGCTGATAAAGTAGGAATTTCTATTGACGGGGTAAAGAGAATACTTGAATCAACTAACGAAGTTATACAGTTAGATACACCTGTATTTGATGGAGAAAAAGCAACGCTACTTGATTTTATTCCTGACGAAGGTTCACCTATTCCAGATAAAATCGTTGCTGAGAGTTCTTTAACTGAAAGAATTAAAGGTGCGCTAAAAGCGCTAACACCTAGAGAAGAAGAAATCATTAAAATGAGATTTGGAATTGATATGGAAAGTACTTATACACTAGATGAAATAGGTAAGAAGTTTGATTTAACGAGAGAGCGAATTAGGCAAATAGAAAAGAAGGCTTTGGAAAAATTGGCAAAGTCTGATGTAGGAGAAATACTAAAAAGCTTTTTAGAGTAGGTATGTTAAATGAACAAGATTAAATTTGGTTTAGTCCCACCAATGCCAGGAGCCGACTCTAAAGGACTTATTGATTTTTGTATTAAGGCTGACAAACTTGGATTTGACAGCCTATGGTTCCCCGACCACCTTGCTTTCATAGCACCCAGCCCAGCTTATGAGGCTTGGACAATTGCAGGAGCTATAGCTCAGTTAACTGAAAATATCATAATAGGTTCAACGTCTGATCCACATAGGAATCATCCTGCGGTTTTCGCTCAAAGACTTGCAACAGTAGATCATTTATCTAAAGGTAGAGTAGCCTTGGGTTTAGGGGTAGGCGAGTCTATGAATACTGATGCGTATGGTATTCCATGGGATAAGCCTTTCCAGAGAATGGTAGAGTCAGTTGATGTAATGAAGCTCTTATGGTCCACAAAAGAAACAGTTAACTATAAAGGAGAGTTTTTCAATTTAGAAGATGCATCTTTACTGTTAAATTTATATAACGATAGGGAAAGCATTCCTTTTTATTATGCAACTCATACAGACAAAGGCTTGGATCTGATTGGAAGAAGTGGTGATGGTTGGATGCCTTTGGATTTGACTCCCAATCTATATAGAGAATCATTAGATAAGATTGAGCTATCAGCTGGCAAAACAGGTAGAAGTTTAGATGATATAGATTCAACTTTGTGGATTTTCACCTCACTAGGAGAGAACGAAGACAAAGCTTATAAAACTTTAGAGCCTTTTAGATATGTTTGCATTATGCAGGATCAATTAAAGAAAGCAGGGTATGATATTGATATTCCTGATGAATATAAGGGGCTAAATTATTTTAATATAACTCCAACAGACGAAGAAAAAAAACAAAAATTTAGAGACATGGGTAAATTTTTCCCAAGAGAAGCAGTAATAGATTTTACTATCACGGGTTCAAAAAAGGCATGTATTCAGAAGATAGAAAAGTACATAGAAAAGGGCGTTAAGCATTTTGTTCTTTTTCATTATTTTAGTCCAGACCCAGATTTGGCTCTGAAAACATATGCTGAAGATATAATTCCTTATTTTAATTCTTAGTAATTGGTTTCAACTCTACTAAAGTCGATAATTCCCATTTTAGAGAAGTTAATCTTTCTTATGTTTTTATTCTTTAGATAGATTTGATTAGAGATAAATAGTGGAATGATGGTATTTTGATCATATATAAGTTTTTCTTGAGCATCAATATACATTTCCTTTCTTTTTTCTTCTGATGTTTCATAAGAAGCTTTATCGATTTTCTTATCATATGCACTATCGCACCATCCTGTTTCATTATTTCCTCCATTACATGTGAAGATATTCATAAAGTTGTGTGGATCTGGATAGTCAGCCGCCCATCCAGCTCTAAACATATGGGGCCTATCAAGATCTAATGTTATAAGATAGATCTTCCATTCTAGTCCCCGAATATCTACCTGAATATCTAGATTTTCGATCCACATTGTTTGAAGTATCTCTGCTATAATTCTATTATTTCCACTTTCAGGAAAGAGAAACTTAACTGTTGGGAATTTGGTCCTATCTTTAAAACCATTTTGATCTAATATTTTATTTGCTATCTCTTTGTTATATCTTGGTTTGTTATCATGGATGCTACCAATTAAACCGGGTGGAATCCATGATTCAGTTTTAATTACAGTATTATATAGAACTTTTTCAAATATAGATTTGTCGATGGCGAGAGAAAAAGCTTTTCGAACTTCTTTATTGTTAAATGGAAATTTTTTAACATTAAATCCAATGTAATTATTTCTGAATTGTGATTCAAAATTTAATAGTTTTTTCGATTGAAGATACGGAATTTCGAGCAGTGGTATTCCTCCTCCATCAATAACATCAAGTTTACCGTTCTCAAACATTGCAAGTGAAGAGGATGGATTATCATTCATTAAAAGTAATACTGATTTTAGACTTTTATTTCTTGGTTCTAATAGAATATATTCATGACTTTCCCATTTGCTCAGACTATATTTGCCCAAAGTTAAGATATTCTCTGGTTGAATCCATTCTTCATTATGTTCTTTAATTTTTTCGATTCTTATTGGGAATGTCGACATAAAGCTTAGAAGGCTCATAAAGTACGATTTATTTTCATTCAAACTAATCAAGATTGTTTTATCATCAAGTGACTTGATACCTACTGATTTAAATTCTTTTGTTTCTCCAAGATTGTATTCCTTTGCGTGCTTAATGTCATAAAGAAAATATGCATAGTCAGCAGCAGTATCAGGATTTAATAGTCTTTCCCAAGAGTCTATGAAGTGCTTTGCTATTAATTCTTTGCCATCTGACCATCTAATGCCTTCTTTTATTTTAATCGTTATAGTTTTATCTTTTTTGTTAATAATCCATGATTCCGCTAAATTTGGTACAAGTTTGAGTTCTTCATTGAAGCTGGTTAAGCCAGCCATTATATTATTTATTATTTGAAAAGAAGAACTATCTGTTGCGAGGTTCCAATCTAATGTTCCAGGCTCGCTACCAATATTTATCCTTATAGGAGATGAATGAGAGACGTTTATAGAAGAAAGAATTAAAAAGATTATTAGAAGAAAATTTTTCAATATGGACTAATGATATTATTTTTTATCTTGCGATTCAACTGTTAATATGTGAGCACCTAAGTCAAGAGTATCTCCTTCCTTAACGCTGATATCAGTTATTTTTCCATCTATTGTAGTTTTCAGTTCGCTTTCCATCTTCATCGCTTCGACTACAACGACACCCTCACCTTCTAAGACTATATCACCAACTTCCTTAAGAAGCTTGACTACCCTGCCTGGCATCGGTGCTGAAATCTTATCAATACCAGATGTGTTTTCGGTCCCACCCTTATCTCTCTGTGATGGAATCTCGTAACTAAACAAATCTCCCTTAAAGAACAAATCAATTCTTTTTCCTTCTTTTTGTATTGCAATAGTGTAAGTAGAACCATCACATATGAAAGAGTAAAGATTTGAATCAATCTTTACTAATTCTGCAGAATATTTTTTCTTATCTAATACTATCTTATACCCGTTTCCTTCTTCTTCTAATTCAAAAGAAACTATTTTTTTATTTATTTTTAAATTGTACTTCATTTTAACTATACTGCCTCCTAGAACATAGAGTTTCTAGAAACGCTTGCTCTCCTCGCTATATATTTCCAGGGAGTAAATTTAGGATCTCTCTCTAAATTCTTAACTCCTATTCCTGCATGGAGGATTATTGCTGATGCAATAGTCGCTATATTAGAATTTTCTTTTGGAATCTTTAAAAGTTTCTTATGTTTTTCTATAAAACCAGTGTCTAATTTTCCGGAGATGAAATCCTTATCATCCATTAATCTAACAAGGAATCCGAGATTTGTTTTTACTCCCAAAACAATATATTCAGAAAGCGCTCTAGACATTCTTTTTATTGCGCTATCTCTATCTTCTGACCAAACTATAAGCTTAGAAAGCATTGGATCATAAAAGGTAGTAACTTTATATCCGTTAAAAAGAGAAGAATCATCTCTTACACCAGGACCTTGTGGTGATTTTACATAAAAAATCGTTCCAGGTGTAGGGAGGAAATTATTGTCAGGATCTTCAGCACATACTCTACATTCTATAGCATGACCTTTTCTTTCAATATCTTTTTGTTTAAAACTCAATTCATGCCCATAAGAAACCTTAATCATCTCTTTGACTATATCTATCCCAGTTATCATTTCCGTTATAGGATGTTCAACTTGGACTCTAGTGTTCATTTCAAGAAAATAAAAATTTTCCTTTTGATCCATTATAAATTCAACAGTACCCGCTCCTGAATATGAAACTTTTTTGGCAAGCTTTACGGCAATCTCACCCATTTTCTTCCTAGTTTTTTCACTTACGCCAGGGGAGGGAGCCTCTTCAACAACCTTTTGATGCCTTCTTTGTATTGAGCACTCTCTTTCAAAAAGATGTACAACATTTCCTTTCTTATCTCCAAGAATTTGTATCTCAATATGTCTTGGTTCTTGAATAAATCTTTCAATAAAAACAGCATCATTGTTGAACGCATTCTTAGCCTCACTTTTTGCCATTTTTAGAGAGTTCTCGAATTCCGATTCTTCGTGAACTAGTCGCATTCCTTTTCCACCACCACCTGCAGATGCTTTTATCATCAATGGATAGCCAATTTTTTTTGCTAACCCTAAGGCTTCGTTATCGTTAACCTCACCATCAGTTCCAGGGACTAAAGGTACTTTTGCAGTTTTAGCAATTTCTCTCGATGTTATTTTATCTCCCATTAACCTAATGGCCTCAGCACTTGGTCCAATGAAATCAATTTTATTTTTAATACAATTTTCTGCAAAGTCAGCATTTTCAGATAAGAAACCGTATCCTGGATGAATACCATCACACTTAGCTTTCTTAGCTACTGAAATTATCTTTTTACCTACAAGATAGCTTTCACTTGGAAGTGGCTTACCTATATTGAAAGCCTGATCTGCTAAGTTTACATGCAGTGAATTCTTATCAGCATCAGAATAAACTGCAACGGTTTTTATTCCGAGCTCTTTCGCTGCTCTTATTATTCTTACAGCAATTTCTCCACGATTAGCAATTAAAATCTTTTTATACATAAAATCAATCTCCAGAGAAAACCTATAAAGGAATTAGCCCATGTTTTTTTGGTGGATTATTTTGTCTCTTGCCCTCGAGCATTTCAAAGGACCTGATAACCCTTATTCTTGTATCTTCAGGTTTTAATACTTCATCTATGTAGCCTAGGTTCGCTGCTCTATAAGGATTTGCAAAAAGCTCTTTGTATTCTTCAACTAATTTTGCTTTTTCGGCAACAGGATCATCGGCATTTTGTATTTCTTTTCTGTTTACAATGTTGACCGCTCCGTCGGGTCCCATAACTGCAATCTCTGCAGTTGGGAACGCTAAGTTGATGTCTCCCCTTAAATGTTTAGATGACATAACATCGTATGCCCCACCATACGCTTTCCTCGTAATTACAGTAACTCTAGGAACAGTTGCTTCACAGTATGCGTAAAGTAGTTTTGCACCATGAAGAATAATCCCATTTAATTCTTGGTCTACTCCAGGAAGGAATCCAGGGACATCTACTAGGGTTAACAGGGGAATATTAAAGCAATCGCAGAATCTTACGAATCTAGCTCCCTTTATGGAAGATTTAATATCCAAAACTCCTGCCAGGACATTGGGTTGATTCCCAACCACACCAACAGTTTTTCCATTTAATCTAGCAAACCCTACTACAATATTTTGTGCATAATTTTCAGCAACTTCAAAAAAGTACTCATTGTCAACTATTGTGCTGATGACTTCTTTCATATCATAAGGCTTATTGGGATTGGTAGGTACAATATCTCTTAATTTGTCTGTTTTTCTGTCAATAGGATCATCACTTTTTAAAACAGGAGGATCTTCCATATTATTTAGAGGCAAGAAGGTGAATAGCTCTCTTAATAGTTTAAGGCAATCCTCATCATTTTCAGCTGCAAACTGTGCTACACCACTTTGACTTGAGTGCATTTCTGCACCACCAAGCTCTTCTTGTGTTACTTCCTCATTTGTAACTGATTTTACTACATCTGGGCCAGTTATGAACATATAGCTCGTATTTTTTACCATTGCTATAAAATCTGTCATCGCCGGTGAGTAAACCGCACCACCTGCACTAGGTCCCATTATAGCTGAAAGTTGGGGAATAACCCCGGACGCTTGAACATTTCTTAGGAATATTTCTGCATATCCTGCAAGTCCACGGACACCTTCCTGAATCCTTGCTCCACCTGAGTCACTAAGTCCAATAACAGGGCACCCAACCCGAACGGCCATATCCATTATTTTTGTTATTTTTCTTGCATGGGCTAGCCCAAGTGCTCCGCCGAAGATTGTAAAATCTTGAGCATAAACAAAAACTTGCCTATCATTTATCTTCCCATATCCTGTAATAACACCGTCACCTAAAAACTTTGTTTTTTCCATTCCAAAGTTGTGATTCTGGTGCTCAACAAATTTATCAAGTTCCACGAAGGAGTCGTTATCTAGCATGAAATTTATTCTTTCTCTAGCTGTTAACTTTCCTCTATCATGTTGCTTGTCGACCCTATCTTTTCCACCTGCTTCATCAGCTGAAGCAATCTTGTCTTCTAGAAATTTGATTTTTTGGTCCATCGTTTGATCATTGCTCATTTAAAACCTCACGAAAATAATATTGCTAACTTAATTAATATAAATATTCTTAAATCTTATTAATAAAAAATTTAGTAATTAAGTAATAAAATATAATCTAATAGACCAATTTATCCAGTACCAAATTTAATTGATGATTAAATTCCTTTACATTAGAGTTGTTTCTTATTGTAAAATCAGCATATTTACGATTCTTTTCTATTATTTTTTGCATTAATAGTAGTTTTTTCGCCTCTTCTTCTTCAATCCCGTCCCTTCTTAGGATTCTTCCTTTTAATACTTTCTTTGGTGCATCAATATATATAATATAATTTAGCGAAGATCCAATCTTTGTTTGCTTGCTAATTAATGCACCTTCAAAGAAGATTATTCTCTCACCCCTTTCTTTAAGCTTATTGCAAAGTATAGAGATTTGATTTCTTAACTCTGGATGAACTATTGAATTTAATGCTTCTCTGTCCTTTTTGTTGTTAAATACAATTTTTCTCAGCCTTCTTCTGTTGATTGTTTTATTGCTATTTAATATCCCATTTCCAAAAATTTTAATAATCTGCTTGTAACATTTTGTACCTTTTTTTAGGAGCTTTTTGGCTTCAACATCTAAGTCACAGGTTTGAATTCCTTTATTTTTATAAAATTTTAGCGCTGTTGATTTCCCAGATCCCATTAGGCCGGTAATTCCTACGGTAGCTAAGCTTTTCTTTTTCATGATTCTAGATAATGCTCAATTCTTTTTGAAAAAATTTCTTTACCTAATATGGAAATTACTTCAAAAATACCTGGCGAAGCTTTAGACCCTGTAAGAATAATCCTAAGTGGCAAAGCGATTTGCTTCATTTTTAGGCCCCTTTTTTCAAGAAAAATATTCATGCAATCCTTTATTTCTTTTATCTCGAAGGATTTTAAATCTAAAGCATCAGTATAAAATGCTTCAATAATTTCTTTAGTGTCTTTTGTATAAAGGTCATCTATAAATTCATCACCTATTTTTATTAGTTCTGATTCACAAAATTTGAGAGATTCATTAAGCATTATGGTATCTTTCGCCTTTACTTTTGCAGAGCTCAAGGCGAGATCTATGTTTATTCCTTGGTAAAAATCTACCTTAACAACTTTCAGTAAATCGTTATTACTTAGTCTTTTTAAGTGTTGAGAATTTACCCATTTTAACTTGTCCTCATCAAATATTGCAGGAGATTTGGTAAGATTGTTTATGTCAAATAAATCAACCATTTCATCTAAGGTAAAGATTTCCTGATCACCATGTGACCATCCCAATCGGGCTAGATAGTTTAATATTGCTATAGGCAATATCCCTTCATCTTTAAAATCTTGAATAGACTTTGATCCATTTCTTTTGCTGAGCTTTGTTTTATCTTTTCCAAGTATCATTGAAACATGAGTAAATAGGGGTGGCTTTTTATTTAATGAGTCAAAAATCAGAGTTTGCTTAGATGTATTAGACAAGTGGTCTTCACCCCTTATAACATTAGTTATGCCCATTTCTGCATCATCTATTACCGTTGAAAAATTATATGTAGGATATCCATCACTTTTTAGTATTATGAAATCATCAAGATTATCTGAACCAATCTTGATTGTACCCCTTAATGTGTCACTAAATTCGATAATATGACTATCAGGAGTTTTAAACCTTATTACATATTTAGCATTTTCCGGGTGGTCCGTCCTATCTCTCCATGTCCTAGGATACCTATACACCTTCTTTTCTTTTGCTGCTTGATTCTTCAGCTCTTCAATCTCCTCGTTTTTCATAAAGCATTTATATGCAAGGTTTTTATCAACTAAGTCCTGCGCAATCTTTTTATATATAGATAATCTATCAGACTGAATATGTGGGCCATCATCATAATCTACCCCAAGCCAATTGAGGGACTTGAGAATTTCATCTAAAGAATCATTAGTTGATCTTTCTTGGTCAGTATCTTCAATTCTTAGAATAAATTTACCTTTATTCCTTTTTGTAAAAAGAAAATTGAAAATGGCAGTCCTAACTGCTCCTAGATGGAGGGAGCCTGTAGGGCTCGGCGCGAATCTTGTAATTATATTCATAACTTTAATATATAGTATATTAGGTTCGATATTTTAGAAATTTTTTCGTATTAACTGATAAGAAATGCTTCCGACAAGAGCATATGAAGTTATCAATATTAGAGAAATATAAATATCATCCCAACGGTGAATAAAGCCAATTCCTTGAGAGTAAACTATAGAAACCCAGCCAAAACAAGAAATTAATAAAAGTGAGAAAATAGCGGTATTTTCTGGTATAAGATTTTTTTTAATTGATATTGCTAGAGATATAAATATAACTAAGATACTTAATATGGATATTGCATTAGAGGAGGCGGGGATATTTAATTTTACTAGTAATAAATAGTCTAAATATGAAAAATTAATACTTGAGCCCCCAATTGAGACTAGAGCTAGTGAATGAATCTTCGTTAGGAAGCAAAAACCTATACCAAAGGATAATCCCAAAATAGACCAACTAGAAATAGTTAAAAGTAAGAACCAGAGATTTAATTTGAGAGTCTTCTTGGAGGCCCACCCAAAACAATTGATAAATATGACAAGAATATGAAGGATATTAAAGACTGTATCTGTGATGATATAAAAAAAGTTATTAGTCATATCCTTTATACTATATGATAGATTATAAAAATGGGCGTTTTAGCAATTGATTTTGGATTAAAGAGAATTGGTGTTGCAGGTAGTGATGATCTAGGAATTGCTAGCCACCCAATAAAGCTGGTCTTCAATGATAGTAAAGAAGAATATTTTAATGAGATTGTTTCAATAATAAATGAAAGAAACCCCGAGTTAATTTTGGTCGGTTTGCCAATTAAAGACGATGGAAGATTGAAAATTCAGACAGATATAGAGAATTTTACTAAAAAATTAAAGAATCTAATAGATGTTGAGGTTAAATATTGGAATGAAAATTTTACCTCTAAAGAAGCTGATGAGATATTAATCAAGATGAACGTTTCAAGGAAGAAAAGAAAGAGTTTTCAGGATATGTTGGCAGCTTGTCTTATTATTGATAGTTACCTTAGGAGCTTAAGATGAATATCCTAAATACAAAGTTAGGTAGAATTAATTATGTTGTAAAGCATCAACCAAAAAAACCTTACATTTTCTTTATTGGTGGTCTTGGCAGTACTATTTCAAGCTGGGACGATCAGTTTGAATACTTTAAGAAATCTTTCTCAATGATTGCTTTTGATAATCTTGGCTCTGGTAAAAGCAGTAACATTGATAGACCTTTAACTATGGAAATTTATGCGGATAGTTGCTTAGAGATCCTTCAGCAGTTAAAAATAAAAAAGGTACATGTTATTGGGAAGTCTATGGGGGGCATGATAGCTCAAGTCTTTGCTGCCAAATATAGTAGAAAAGTAAAGAAACTTGTTTTGGCATGTACATGCTCTTCTAGAGACAGAATAAACCAGGAGATAATCGATGTATCTGAAAAAATAGTTTCTAAAGTAGGAATGAAGGAGATTTGGTTTAACGCAATGCTTCTGGGGTATTCAAGAGATTATGTTAAAGCGAATTTTTCAAAATATAAGAAAACAAAGTTTAGTGACTCAAAAGAGGAAATAAAAGGATACTTAAATCAGTGTAAAGCAATAAGTAAGTTGGACAATAACTACTACCTCTCACAGATTAAGTCAGATACTTTGATAATATATGGTAAGAATGATTTAATCGTACCCCCAGAAAAGTCTTGCGAAATGGCTAGGTTTATTAGCAATAATCAGGTTATATCTTTTCCAGGTGGACATGGCTTCTGGAAAGAAAATAAAGAATTAGTTAATCCTGAAGTGTTAGAATTCTTAATTAATAAGAGTTGAATTGCTATCGGGCGTTTCAATCTTACCGGATAGAATTTCTATCCTCGATTCTAATACGGCGATAATCTTTTCAGCTCTTATTCTTTCGTCAAGCTCCTCAAGGAGTGATTGTCTGTCTGAAGCTTTTGCAACCATGGAAGAGGAAAGAGAGTCTGTAATTTTTGAAAGGGTGGAACTATTTTCTATCTTTATTTTATAGTCATCTGTGTACCCATCTAGCAATAGGTTCCACTTGTTAATTAATTCCATGATTCTTTTTTTAAAAGCTTCAGAGTTATCAGAGTAAGTAGTCTCTATTATTTTAATCTCAACTTCTCTGTACGGCTTATCATATAGTACCTTAGTAATTTCTATTCTTTTTAATCCGTAAAGAATTATATTTTTTTTACCATCTTCGGATTCTTCATTATTTATTATTCTACCAATACAACCTGTAGTTGATAATGATTCAGAATCCTCATCACCCATCTCTGTATTTAGTAATGTCATACAAATTAAGTTATGGCTAATGGATGAATCTTGAACCATTTGTTTGTATCTATCTTCAAATATATGAAGGGGTAAGATAGTGCTAGGAAAGAAGACAACGTTATCAAGTGGAAACAAGGGAAGTTTCTTTGGCAGCGAGGAAATAATTTTGTCTTCATCAAAGTCTAAGAATAGAGTCTTCATATTATTATTATACCAACAGTTATAAAAATTTATTATAATTCTATTATGAAAAATAATATAGAAACAATTGATGGTAAACTTTTAATGGGACCTGGTCCTACAAATATCGATAGAAGAATAAAGTCTGCTTTATCAAGGGAGCCCTTGAGTCATTTAGACCCAGATTTTTTCTCAATTTTAGATAATATATCTTCTTCTTTAAGAAGAGTGTTTAAAACAAACAACAAGGTGACCTTTGCTGTATCCGGGACAGGTAGTTCTGGTATGGAGATGGCAATGACAAATTTAATTGAGCCTGGAGACGAGGTCCTAGTTCTAAAGAATGGGGAATTCGGAAATAGGATGGAGAATCTTGCCCAGAGGCTTAAAGCAAAGGTCTCAGTAATGTCTACTAAATGGGGAGAGTCTTTTGAACAATCTTTAGTTATAGAAAAGATTAAATCTATGCCTAATTTGAAATTAGTTAGCGTTGTTCATGCCGAAACTTCTACCGGAGTACTTCAGGAAATTGACTTAATAGGAAAGTATCTAAAGAGTACTGATATAATTTTTTTGGTGGATGCCGTAACTTCCTTAACTGGAGTAAATTTAGAAGTAGATGAGTGGGGAATCGATTCTTGTTTCTCAGGTAGTCAGAAATGTCTTAGTGTTCCACCTGGACTAGCTCCAATAACATTTAATGAGAAAGCACTCTTAAAGGTTAAGAATAGAAAGAATTTAAATAGTTCATGGTATTTTGATTTAAAAATGCTGATTAACTATTGGGGCGAGGAGAGAGTCTATCATCACACAGCACCTGTCAATATGCTTTTTGCTTTAAATGAGGGACTTTCTATTTGCCTGCAAGAAGGATTGGAAAAAAGATTCGAAAGACATAAATCCAATAGTGAATATTTCATGACTTTATTAAAACAAGTTGGACTCAAGTCTTTTGTAGATGAAGAAAAATTTAAAGCTCTTCCTGTTCTGAAATCCGTTATTATCCCAAAAGGAATGAATGACAAAGAGTTAAGATCAAAGATGTTAATTAATCATGATATTGAGATTGGTGGTGGTTTAGGCCCAACTAAGGGTCAGATATGGAGATTTGGTTTAATGGGATTTAACTCTAAAAAAGAATTTATAGATGAGCTTTTTCGAAAGCTAGCTTTGTATATAAATTAACTATTTGAATAACTTTAAAATTGATTTATCATTTTCTAACATTCCAAAATGCTTGATGAATCTTATATTGAAGAATTAGTTAAAAAAAAGTTTCCTTTAAAGTCCACTATATTTCCAACTGGAATAGGTGACGATGCAGCAGTATTTAAGATTAAATCTGATAAGATTGTTTTTTCTTGTGATTCACAAGTCGAGGGTATTCATTTTGACCTTAAATATCTAACCCCTGAACAGTTAGCATTTAGGGCGTTATCTGTAGCTTTAAGCGACTTATGTGCAATGGGTGCAAAACCTAAGTTCTTCTCTAACTCACTTTTTTTACCAAAAAGAACTTCAAAAGCTTTTATAAATAAGTTATTCAACGGTTTTAAGAATGGATGCAACTATTATAGTGTAGATCTTGTTGGTGGCAATGTTTCTATGTCCGAATCTCTCATGCTAGATATAGGTGTTTTTGGTGAAGTTTTAAATGATAGATTTAAAGAAAGGAAAGCAAGTAGAGTTGGCGATTTAATTTATGTAACAGGGAAAATTGGTGATGGATCCTTAGGCTTAGATTTACTTAGGAAAAAAAAGAGATTTACTTTTAAAGAAAAATTAATTATATCCAAGTATAAATCTCCACGTGCGAGGGTTAAATTAGGACTATTCTTGGGCCAGTTAAAATTTCTAACCTCAATGATTGATATCACAGATGGACTATCTTTAGATTTAAGAAGGCTTTTAGGCCCAATTTCTTCAGGTAGAGGAGCTACACTAATATGGGAGGATATACCTAAAACAGATTGTATCTCGTCTCCAGTGAGCACAAGTAAATTAATGAAAAGTGTTTTGAGTGGCGGCGATGATTATGAATTGTTGTTTACTATAAAAAAGACAAGAGCTAAGCATTTCGAAGATTTGTGTAAAAAAAATAATTTCAAAGTATTTAGGATAGGATTTGTTGATTCAACAGCAAATCTATCCTTGATTAGGGGAGGTAGGGCTATTAGTTTAAAATCCCAAGGATTTGTCCACAGATTTTAATGAGTGACCAGTATGTGTTTTTCTTAGTAATATCTCTACTAGTACTTCTTTCGGCTTTTTTTTCTATAACAGAGAGCTCTATCTTTTCACTTCAAAGGTACCAAATTAACTTAATAAAAAAGAAATCTTCATCTGGAAAACTTCTGGAAACTTTTCTGAATAATCCTGGAACAATTATCGCTACGATTTTACTTTTAGATGAAATAATTAATGTCTCTATTGCTAGTTTAATTTCTTCAAAATTACACAATTCTTTAGATGGAAGATTATCTAATCAGCTAATATCCGTAATTGCTATATTTGTTACTTCCATATTAATCTTGGTCTTTTGCGAAATTATCCCTAAGACTATTGGTGTAAAATTTTCTAGAAGACTTTCTATAGCTATTGCACCTATTATTTATTATATCAATAAAATAATGTTTCCAGTTACTTTTGTTTTTAATTCTCTTTCAAGGTATCTGATAAATCTTACAAGTCCTCTAGTTGTTGAATCTGAGAATATCCACGATAGTGATTCTAAGGTTACAAGTCTTATTGACATTGGTGAAGATGAAGGTTCCGTTAAAAGAAGTGAAAGTAAGATTATAGATAATTTATTAAATCTTCAAAAAATTAACTTAATTAAAATATTAACACCTGAACCTGATCTTTTAACTCTCCCTTATAATATCAGTAAGAGCTTAGCATTAGTCGAAATACAGAAGAGAAGATTATCAAGGATTCCAATATATAAGGGGGACAGTGATAATGTAATCGGGATTCTCCACTCTAAAGATTTACTTAATCATAAGATGGATGATATTGCTTCAATATTACATGAGCCTTATTTCGTGCCAGACAAAAAAAATGTTCTTGAATTACTTCAGGAATTTCAGGTGAAGAAGATTCATATAGCTATAGTTCTAGATGAATATGGAAGATTAGAAGGCGTTGTCACTTTAGAAGATATATTAAAAGAAATTTTTGGTCAAATTGAATATGAAAAACAACTTGATAGCAGCAATATGAACTATATTAATAATATTCTTGAAGTTAGTGGTGGACTAAGAATCAATGATTTTAATTCATCTTGCCTATATGCCGCCTTGAGACCAGGCGGTCTTAAATCTTTAGGTTATGAGATTGAGCGCTCCTTTCTTCCTGAAGATTTAGATATTGAAACTGTCGGTGGTTTTATTTTCACTAATATCGGAAGACTGCCTATGAAAGGTGAGAGTATAATAAGAGGCAATATTAAACTAACAGTACTTAAAATAGAAAATAATAGAATAACTAAAATCAAAGTCGAGAGGGTTGAAAATTAATATATATACTCTTCCAATAATTACTTTAATTTTATTATGTATCCAGGCTATTTTTGCAGGTTCTGAGATTTCTTTATTGTCATGCGACAAAGGAACAATTAAATCAAAAGCTGATGCAGGTGACAGCTCTGCTCAACTTGTAATGGGATCTATAAGTAAAATTGAAGAATATGTTGCAACTAGTTTAGTAGGCGAGAATCTATGTATTGTAATCAATACTGTTCTGGTTTCATCCTTTATAGAGAGAGCTTATCCTCAATTTGATCCGCACCTAGGGTCAGTCCTAATATTAACGCCGCTTATAGTTATCTTTGGACAAGTTGTTCCAAAGTCGATATTTCAAAGACAAAGCAATTTTTTTGTATTAAAGACAATATATTTCTCGAAATTCTTCAGAGTTTTGTTTAAACCCCTCTTGTTTCTAATAGAATTCTTAACAGATTTTATTGTGAATATAATTGGAACCAAGAATAAGCTTATTACTAGAGAAGAGTTGATGCATGAGTTGGAAACCCAGTCAGCTCTTGAAAATTCTTCACAGCAGTTTAGGGATAAGATTTTAAATAAAATTTTGTTGTTTGATAAGGTAACAGTCAAAGATATTATGATTCCAATCGATCAAACCGTGCTAGTATCTTTTAGCAAAAAAGTTCAAGATATCAAAGAGTTGGTTGCAAAAACAGGCTATTCAAGGTTCCCCGTATTCGATTTAAACAAATCCCAAATTAAAGGGACTGTGCACGCATGCTATTTGTTGGATGAAGATGATGACAAAAATATTAATTCGTTCTTAGATAAATGTTTTTTTGTAGATGAAGATTTGCTTGTTTCATCATTATTAGATGAAATGAAAAATGCAAGATCACACATGGCAATAGTCGGGACCCCTCAAAAAGCGATAGGTTTAGTAACCTTAGAAGATATATTTGAAGAAATATTAGGTGAAATTCAAGATGAACATGATTATGAAGACTAAATTGAATAATAATATTTTTTGGTTTAACATCAAATGATGGACAGAGTAGCAAAAGTTAAAAGAAAAACTAGTGAAGTCAAGGTTTCGGTTGAGCTGAATCTTGATGGTACTGGGAAGTATTCGATTAATACTGGTATTCCTTTTTTTAATCATATGCTTGAGCAATTATCAAAGCATGGCTACTTCGATTTAAAAATTGAGGCTGATGGTGATACGGAAATAGATTTTCATCATACTGTAGAGGATGTCGGAATCACCTTAGGACAAGCTTTTGATCAGGCTCTTGGTGACAAGAAGTCAATACAAAGATATGGATCAAGTTCTATACCTTTTGATGAGACTCTTTCTTCATCAGTGGTTGATTTGTGCAATAGACCTTTCTTTGTCTTTAACGTCGAGCTACCTGCTTCTAAAGTTGGTGAATTTGATGTTGAGCTTACGAAAGAGTTCTTTCAATCCTTTACAAGTAACATTAGGGCTAATATTCATATTGAATTAAAATATGGTGCAAATAATCATCATATTATTGAGTCGATATTTAAGTCCGTGGCGAGATCACTTGATTCAGCGACTTCGATTGATCCAAGATCTGATTTAGTACCTTCAACTAAAGGCAACCTCTAGTGATTGCAATAATTGATTATGGTTTTGGAAATTTAAGGTCAGTCTCAAAGGCCTTAAGTTTATTGTCTATAGACTCCAAAATTACTGATTCTAAAAAAGTAATAGAAGATGCGAGTTCTATTATCTTCCCTGGTGTTGGATCTTTTGGAGATTGTATTAAAAATTTGGATGATAAAAAGATTATTGAACCCATTAAAAGTTCAATTAAGAAAGGAAAGCCTTTCCTTGGAATATGTCTAGGTCTTCAAATTTTGTTTGAAAACAGTGAGGAAAGCCCAGGATCTATAGGGTTCTCTTTTTTTAAGGGCTCAATAGACAAAATTGAGTTTGAATCAAATAAACTCAAAGTCCCACATATGGGTTGGAATCAAGTTCTATTTAAAGGGAACTCCAGGCTTTTTAGAGGGATTCCAGATAAAAGTTGGTTCTATTTTGTCCACTCATTCAAGTCTAATATTAATGCTCATATAACAGACTCTATTTCTAACTATGGTGATGATTTTTCTTCTTCAATTAGCTCTGATAATATTTATGCAACACAGTTTCATCCTGAAAAGAGTAGTACTGTTGGACTCAAGGTCCTGAAGAACTTCTCACAAATTTCTTAGTAGTTATTTTTGTAATAGTGATAGCTCCTTAATAATCTCTTTACGTACCCATGTGTCTCTTTAAATGGAATATTCTCAACGAATTCGTCATCATCAACCCCCGCAAATCTTTTTCTCCACAACTCAACATTGTTAGGCCCCCCATTATAAGCGGCTAGTACACTAGGAATATTATTGTCGAACCTATTCATTAGTTTCATTAAATAGTAAGTGCCAAGATTGATATTATCATCAGGGTTAAGTAAGTTTGATTTGATATTTAACTCTTTATCTAATGAATCAGCAGTTTTATCCATAAGTTGCATTAAACCCTTAGCTCCAACCCACGACTTGGCAAGTGGGTTGAATAAACTTTCTTCTCTTATAAGTGCAAAAATTAAGTTAGAATCCACGTCATATTTCTTAGAATACTTGTTCACTATAGACTTGTATCCTCTTGGATACTTGTAGTAGTTGTCAGAATTGTAATTATATGAGATTTTTATGGATAAATTAAATTCACCTGCATCATCTAAAGCAGAGAGATATGAATTATAATTTGATGTATTAATCTTATTTCTTATATAGTTTTCAACTTCTTTTCTTAGTGGACTATATTGATTGGCGTACTTTAAGAGGGTAATGTCGCCAATATAGTTATTTGATTGAATTTTTTTAAAAATATTCTTTGAGGTCTTAATATTGATTTTTGTTGATGCAAGATATGAGTAATATCCAATCTTATATTTATTAGCTAGATCTTTATACTCTTTTAACGCTAAGGTTTTATCTCCTAATTTTAATAACGATTTACCAGTCCAAAAGCTCCCCAATTGTCTATAGTAAGATTCATCAGACTCTTTTAGGGATCTAAAATATCCTATCGCTTCTTTATAGTTGCCTAGCATATATTCTGAGAAACCAAGGCCATAAAATGATTTATCAATATAGCCCTTAGACTTTGTTTTAATTAGCCAGTTATATACTTTTATTCCCTGTTCGTATTCTTTATCGATTGTAAAGAGTCTTGCTGATAAATACCCTACAGCATTGTTTTTACTAAAATTAGGATAATTACTTAGAATAGACTGCAGTTCTTTTGCTAGTAATGAATTATTATCTGAACTTTTTAGTTTTAATAATATTATTCTATACTTAGACTCAGCAATCGCCTCTAGATTGGTTGATTGTGATCCAGAATCAGTAAATCCTCCTGCCGCTATTTTCTTTAAAATCTTCAGACCCTTTTCGCTATCTTTTGATTTAACCATTATTAAGGCCTTCTTTATTCTTAGTAGGACAGATAATTTATCATCATATTCTTTCATAAAAATTGAATACATATTTTTGCCATAAAGATTATGGAGTCGTGTGATTCTTTCATCTTTACTAAGAAAATATGAGTGATTATTTTTAAGTTTATAAAGAAGCTCGTTTACTTTTTTTGCTTTGAATTGAGGGTTGTTGATTGCTAACTGTTTAATTGCTTTGAAAGATTTATTATATTCCTGAGTCCTATAGAGACTAGAACCCTTTAAGTATTTGATTATTAGTCTATCTTTAGCTGATAGTTTATATTTTTTTATTATTTTACCAAGTGTTTCCATTAAACTTTTATTTAAGTTTTCATTAAGCAAAGCTTCTGCTTTTATAAGCTCGATTTTTTTGATTAGATTTGATTCAGGATATTTAAGCTTAAACTTATCAAGACTGATAATAATATCACTTGATTTAGTTAAGAGTTGGATTTTTTTAAAATCTATAAAGTCTTGAATACTTTCAAGATTTATTAAAGATTTCTGGAATTTGTTTAGATTTTTCAAAGCTTCTTTGCTTCGATTATTAGATTTTAAACATTCAGATTTCGCAAGATTATTATTTAATTCACTACAATTCTGATAAGAGAATGATGAGATTGAAAGAATAAAAAATAGAAGAATAATTATAATTGTTTTCATTCAGCCTTCTCCTTCA
>ENA-OREN01000197-OREN01000197.1-marine-metagenome-genome-assembly--contig:-NODE-197-length-90204-cov-7.663009_pt1 | contig 90204 bp, 91 predicted proteins | sample MGYA00248624_ERZ508555 | MGnify/ENA primary metagenome ERZ508555 (study PRJEB26222, sample SAMN06267773) | marine metagenome | isolation source: Saanich Inlet, British Columbia, Canada | place...
GAGATCAATTTACGATTAAACAATTAAAAAAAATAGATAAGCAAGGTTTTACAGATAGAGATCCAGATCCTACCAAATAACTCCCGCCTGTTGCATAAATAAATCTGCTAGTGCATCTTTATTTTGATGCGTCCCAATATAAGTCAGAAAAGTACTCTCTTTAGAATGTCCAGTGATATTCATTAGTAGCGGTGTTTCAATTATCAGTGTTGATATTATTCTTATTAATTTTTTTCTTACCGATTTTTTAAAAATTCTTATTTACGAATTACATTTTTTTGTTTACATTCAAATTTATAAATTTGAGATATAATTGATATATATAACATTCATTATTTTTATCATTTAAATTTATACTAGTTAAAAAACAAAAAATGAAAGGAATAATACTTTCTGGTGGTAACGGTACCCGTATGTACCCAATCACAAAAAGTGTTTCAAAGCAATTATTGTGTGTCTATGACAAGCCTATGATTTATTATCCGCTTTCTACTTTACTTTTAGCAGGTATTAAAGACATTCTTATTATTTCTACACCTGAAGATTTGCCTAATTATGTAAAATTATTAGGAAACGGTAGTAATCTAGGTATTAAGCTATCCTATATTGAACAATTGAAACCAGATGGTTTAGCACAAGCTTTTATAATTGCTGAAGATTTTATTGGTTCTGAAGATATTTGTATGATACTTGGAGATAATATATTTCATGGCAACGGCATTAATGAACTATTAGTTAATGCTGTTAAAAATGTTAAAAAATCCAAAAAAGCAAAAGTTTTTGGTTATTATGTAAATGACCCGAAGCGCTATGGAGTTTTAAGTTTTGATGATAATAAAAATGTTAAATCTATTGAAGAAAAACCGTTACACCCAAAGAGTAATTATGCTGTTGTGGGCTTGTATTTTTATCCCAATTCTATTGTAAAAATAGCGAAGCAGATAACACCAAGTAAGCGTGGAGAATTAGAAATTACTTCCATTAATAATACTTATTTAATAAATAACGAATTAAATGTTGAGCTTATGGGAAAGGGATTTACTTGGTTAGATACCGGAACCCCAGATTCTTTATTAGAAGCTTCTAATTTCATGCAAGCTATCGAAAAACGTCAAGGTTTAAAAGTAGCTTGTATTGAGGAAATTGTCTTCAATAAGGGCTATATAAATTCTAAACAATTAAATAATTTGGCTCAAAATTTATCAAGTAGTGAATATGGTCTGTATTTATTAAATCTCACAAGTAAATGAATTTAATTAAAAGAACTATTGATGGTTTAATTCTATTAAAGCCAACTGTTTTTAAAGATGAAAGAGGTTATTTTATGGAGTCTTATAATCTAAAAAGAGCAAATAAGTTATTAGGGGATATTCATTTTGTACAAGACAATGAATCAAAGTCTTCTAAAGGTGTTTTAAGAGGTTTGCATTTTCAAAAGCCACCATTCGCTCAAGCTAAATTAGTTCGATGTTTAAAAGGAGAGATATTAGATGTAGCTTTAGATTTAAGAAAAAAATCTAGAACATATGGCCTATTTGAAACTACTTTATTATCTGATAAAAATAAAAATAAACTTTTTATTCCAAAAGGTTTTGCGCATGGTTTTATCGTTCTAAGTGAATCGGCAATTGTTTCATACAAGGTAGATAACTACTACGACCCTAACTATGAGAGTGGAGTCTTATGGAATGATACAGATTTAAATATAGATTGGAAAATTAAAGCTGACGAAGTTATTTTGTCAGAAAAAGACAAAAACTTATCACCATTAGCTAAAATTATTAATCCATTTTAATGAAGATTTTAGTTACAGGAGAAAATGGGCAATTAGGTTCTGAAATAAATAAAATTTCTCCAAAGTATAATTATAACTGGGTGTTTACAGGCCATGATAATTTTGACCTATCTGATCTGAAGAATATAAATGTTAGTCTGGATACAATTAATCCAAATCTAATTATTAACTGCGCTGCATTTACTTCTGTAAATAATGCTGAAGATGATTTTGAATCTGCAAATATTTTAAATCACAAGTCAGTTAAATTTATTGCAAAATGGTGTAATTATAATAATTGCAGGTTAATACATATTTCAACTGATTATGTTTATGATGAAAACTTAGAGATGCCAATAAATGAAGATGCTCCAACTAACCCAATAAATAATTATGGAAAAACTAAATTATCAGGAGATATAGCTTGTAGTATTATGAATCCAGATTCAATTATTATAAGAACTTCATGGCTGTATTCTAGCTTTGGCAATAATTTTGTCAAGAAAATGATTAATTTAATGCAACAAAAAAAACAATTAAATGTAATAAATGATCAAATTGGTTCTCCAACATATGCTGCTGACTTGGCACAGGTAATACTAAACATAATTAATATTAATCACTGGAAACCAGGTATTTATAATTACACAAATAAAGCTAAAATTTCATGGTATGATCTAGCGAATGATATAAAAGTAATCTATGGTTTTAATACTATTATTAATCCTGTAACAACAGAAGAATACCCAACCAAAGCTAAACGACCAAAATATTCCTTATTGGACAAAACAAAAATTAAAAACACATTTAATATAACACTAATACCTTATAAAGATAGTTTGAAAAAGTGCATTAAAATTTTAAAAAATGAAACATAATATTTTAATAACTGGAGGTGCAGGTTTTATTGGTTCTCATGTTGTTCGCCTTTTTGTAAATAAGTATTCTGATTATAAAATTTACAATCTAGATGTCCTTACCTATGCAGCTAATCTTAAAAATTTAACAGATATAGAGAATAAAAATAATTATAATTTTATAAAAGCTGATATATGTGATTTTGAATCAGTCAAAGAAATATTTATTAAATATAAAATAAATAAAGTTATTCATTTTGCTGCTGAATCACATGTAGATCGTTCAATTAAAGATCCTTTTTCTTTTGCCAAAACTAATGTAATGGGAACTCTAAGTTTGTTGCAAGCAGCAAAAGAGGCTTGGAGTAATGATTATTCTGATAAATTATTTTATCATATTTCTACCGATGAAGTATATGGGTCTTTAAATCAAGATGAGCTTTTCACTGAAATTACAAAATATGATCCACATTCTCCCTACGCTGCTTCTAAAGCATCTTCTGATCACTTTGTAAGAGCATTTAGTGACACCTTCGGAATGCCAATAGTAATTTCCAATTGTTCTAATAATTATGGCCCTTATCAATTTCCAGAAAAACTAATTCCACTTTTCATTATTAATATTATAAATAATAAACCTCTTCCTATTTATGGAAAAGGTGAAAATATTAGAGATTGGCTATATGTTGAAGATCATGCCAAAGCTATTGATACTATTTTTCATAAGGGTAAATTAAATGAAACCTATAATATTGGTGGGTTTAACGAATGGAAAAACATTGATCTAATTAAAGTCATTATTAAAGTTACTGATCGATTACTAGGCAGGGATGAAGGTTCATCTGAAAAACTAATAACGTATGTAAGGGACAGGGAAGGACATGATTTAAGATATGCAATTGATGCTACAAAAATAAAGAATGACTTAGGTTGGGAACCTTCGTTGCAATTTGAAGAAGGATTAGAAAAAACGGTGAAGTGGTATCTTGACAATAAAAATTGGAGCTAAAAAACCAATAAAACCATAAATGATATATGATTGTGGCTTATGTTGACTTTATTTTTTGAATAATTTCTTTAAAAGGCTCTTTTACAAGAACATAACCAACAGAAACAACTATTCCTAAAAAACCAAAAACTATAACTATTTGAGATCTTTTAGGTGCGCTTCTTTCAAAAGGAATAGTAACAGGTTGTATTGTTGTAAATACAGGCGTGTCTTTATTAACTTGAAGTTTAGCTTGTTCAACTTGAGAAGCTAATTGCTGAACTATAGACGCAGAAATATTGACTTCGCTTTCAATTCTACTCAATTTATTTTGAAACAATGAACTAGATATATTTATATTCTTATCAACAAAAATAGCTCTTTTGTCTTGTAATTTCTCATAAGAGTTTTTCTTTTCATCGTACTGTTTAGTTGCAAAATCCAACATTTCTTTAGAAGACTGATTCTTAAATTCTATAATCTTTTTTTGAAGAAGTGTTTGCGCAATTTGAGTTATTTGAGCAGCAATGTTTTTATCATTATCTGTAAAAGAAATAGTAATAAAGCCTTCTTTTTCGTTTATTGACAGAGACAAAGCACTTGAAACGGTTTTAAATAATTCTTCATCCTCCTGAGTAACTGTATAAATTTCAGATTTAGATAATGCAACATCTTGCGAATTAAAAGAACCCAGTATTAGAGACGGAAGACCAATTGTATATTTTTTAATTGTTCCTAAAATATTCAGCGAAGAGCCGCCTTGATTAGAAAAATAATCTTTAACAAGAATTTCTCCGCCATTCAAATTAATCGTTGACGAAAGTAAATCAATTTTAAAAGGTATACCATTCACAACTTGAGGATATAAAGATGGAGGGAATTCAGAGGAACTTTCCATGTCTCCTAAATTAATTCCAGCAAGAGATGCAAGCCCACCTAATGATGAACCACCAGTTTTAACGCCAGAACTTAGTTGAGGAATAAAAGTAGTAGTAGAAGTGAACTCATTTGGTTGAAATAAAGCATAAACAATTCCAAATAAACCAACTAATACTGAGACTTTTAAAATAAATTTCTTTTCTAAATAAACCTTTTTTAAAAGCTCAATTAAATCAATTTCATCTTCACTGCTATTATGATTTTGGATTTCTTTCATAATTATAAACTTTTCAGAAGTGCAATTATTGATACTAAACTGGTAGTGTACCCTACAATTTCTCCAACACTAGTTTTATTTTTGTTTTCTTCTTTTTCAGGAACTACAATAATTGACCCAGGATAAACTCTTGGGTAAAAATTAAAAAATAAAAAGCTTTTAGTCACTTTTCTTAAACCGTTCTGATACTCAACGTAAACTCCTCTTTTAAATGATTTTTGTGTAAAACCTCCAACATAATCTATAGCTTGTTTAGCGCTAATGGGTCTATCAATACTAATAATACCCTCTTGCTGTACTGCTCCAGAAATTAGGGCTGTTTTATTTTTTGCAGGAACATTAATCACATCACCTGAAACTAATTCAAAATTAAATTTAGAACTAGAACCCTGAGAAAGCAATTTATTTCCATAAACAGGAATTTGAATAGAGTCTCTTAAAATTGAAATACCATCGGTAGAGGCTGATTCTAAAAACTCTATATTATCTCTAATAGCTTCATAAACCGAATAATTTTGATTTTTTATAGAATACAATCCAGGAAGAGCTACCTCACCATTTATACTGTAGAATTGATTATTTCGTTCATATGGAAACGAGTTTACTGTAACTATATCATCTGGAAGAAGAAGAATATTTTTGTTTGGAATTAAATTATCATCTAACTCTAAATTAATTTCTTTAGTAATCTCTTTATTACCATCAATAGAAATATTTCTAAAAATTCTTATGTCTTTTGGATTAGCGTAAGCGGTAAGACCACCTGACATAATAACTAAATCTGAAATGGTTAAACCATCTTTAAAATCAACTTCTTTTGGATTATTAACTTCTCCCCTAATTTCTATAACTTGATCTAATGAAATATCCTTTGCTGAAGGAATATAAAGAGCGTCATTTTTAAAAAGTTTAATTGATAAATCTGAGTTATCATCTAAATTTAATGAAAGGATTTCATCCTGAACGCCTTTGTTTGAACGATATAATAAAGCTTTTGATAAAGCGTCAGGGGTTAAACCCTTACTAGACTCAATAAGCTGTTTAACACTCATTGCATTTGAAATATCAAATATACCCGGCAAATAAACCGCTCCGTCAACACTAACACTATTTTCAACAAAGTCAACAACAGTTTTAGCCGAAATTAAGTCTCCATCTTTTAAGTTTGCTTTATCATAATTTTCTAAAGAATACTCTACAATAGATCTAGAATAGGAATCTATTCGATTTATAAATACTTTGTCTTTATATGAGTCAGATGAAAAACCACCACTAAATTTAATTAAATCACTTAATTTTTCATTTTCTTTAATTTCGAATAAACCATTAATTTTAAATCCATTATCAATATTAATAAGACTGGAATAGGACTCAACCAAAATAACATCCTGATCTCTTAAGTATAAATTTGGATAAACACCTCCAACAAAATAATCATACAAATCAATTGTTTTATAGACTTTTCCGTTTCTAAGTAATTTAATATTTCTGTAAGAACCCACTTGGTTAGGACCACCAGCAGCATATAAAGCGTTTAAAACTGAACTAAAACCTGAGATCGTATAAGTGCCAGGAGCTATTACTTGACCTGTGATATTAACAACTACACTTCTTGCTTTAGACAAACTCAAATCTAATTCAACTTTATTTAACTCATCAGAGGACAACAAACCTGTATAGAGTTTAGACAAGCTTTTTATAAGTCTTTTTTTGGCAGAATTAATACTTAATCCTGAAAGATAAATTGGAGCAGCTCTATCAATTTTTAAAGTTCCATTTCTTGAGATTTGAACAGAATATGTGTTCTCGGAAGCACCATATAAATTAATCATTAACTCATCTCCTGGACCTAATCTATAATCACTTGGGGTTGCTATAAAAAGTTCTGGAGCTTCATTAATGTTTTTATTATTAAAAAAATCACTTCCAAATCTTTTAAATTCATCTTCATCTTCATCATAATCTTCAACAATTCCAAAAGAAGAACCTATTGGGGTTTCTTCCAAATCAGGATCATCGGAGATCTGATTAAGATCAGAATTCCATAATTTTCGAAGTAGTCGAAGTTCCGAGGGCGTGGCTCCTTGAGCTTCTGCTAATTTTTCAATTTGAATTAAATTAAGACCTTTTAATTTAGCTTTTTCAACATATGACACAAGTTCAGATTCACTTGAAAAATTAGCAACAGATCTTATTTGATCAATGTTTTGGCTAAAAGAATTAAAGCTTAGAAAAAATAAAGCAATAAAAATATGTAATAACCTCATATATGAATTTTGGCACAAATATACTGATAAAATTACTAGTGAACAATAACTATATACTAACGCTCAAATAATTAAAACTATTGTGGTTAAATCAAAATATTCATATGGCAAATATTTTAAATTAAACTTATTTCATTAGTTTTGCATAACTAAAAATTGTTTTGGCTACAATTAACCTTTTATACATAATCACTTTTTTCTCTGTATTATTTATAGCAAGATTTGTTTTTTCCAGGTATTATTCAGTAGCTAAAAAATATAATCTTGTTAAGGGTTATAATAATAGATCAGTCCATAATGGGAGAGTATACACTGGAGCTGGCCTTGTTTTGTCTTTTATTCTTCTATTATTAGCAGTAGGTTTAAATAATATTGAGTTTTTATTTTTTGAAAAATTAGCACCAATTATAAGCGCTTCTGTGCTTATTGCTATTATAGGGTTTTATGATGATTTTCGAGAATTATCTGCTTTTCAAAAGTATATTATTTTAGCTTTTTTAGTAGTAACGACTGTTTATGCAGGAGAATCTAATGGTATAGATTATGGGATGATTACTAATCTAAATGGTTTTTTTGGAATTAATGAAATAGGATATTTTCCTGCTTTTATTTTTACATGTTTTGTATATCTATCGATAATGAATGCTATTAATTTAATTGATGGAATTGATGGGTATATTGGAATTTTTGCATCTATTTTCTTTTTCTTCTTTTTTATAATATATCATAATAATTCATTTTTTACTCATTCTGTAGTTTCAGTAATTTTTATAGCTTCCATGATTGTCTTTTTAAAACACAATTTTTCTAGAAAAAAAAAGTTGTTTGTCGGGGATGCAGGATCACTTTTTTTAGGATTTTGGATGGCTAATTTTCTTATTCTATTTATAACATCTGCAGATGTTGCAAGAATTACAAATTCATTTTCTATTAAATTAGAAAATATACCTGTTATTGCTATTGCAACTCTTAATGTCCCTGTGATTGATACCCTTCGAATTATGTTAGTTAGAATGTTAAAAAATAAATCTCCTTTTAAAGGTGACAAGAATCATATCCATCACATTTTAATTGATAAGGGTATAACCCATTTTAGAACCTCTATGATTTTATGTTTAATTAATGCTGTTAATTTCTTTCTAATTGTCTTATTAGAGCCTTATTTTAATTCTGTTGAATTAACTGGTTTTTATATAGGAATTAGTTTAATTTGGTTTGGGGTTTTTGAATATATTAAAAGGAAGAAATTTTCTAGTTAATAAGCACTATAGAGTTATAAATTCTTTAATTTTGCTATAGTTTCAGTAGGATTATCGCTTTTAAAGACATGATTTCCAGCAACTAGCACATCAGCACCTGTTTCTAGTAGTTTTTTAGCGTTCTTATCACTAACCCCTCCATCAATCTCAATTTTACAGGTTGAATTAGCATTAGTAATAATTTGTTTTAGCCTAGAAACTTTTTTATAAGTTGCTTCAATAAATGACTGTCCACCAAATCCAGGATTTACGCTCATCAGGCATACTAGATCGATATCACTGATAATTTCCGATAATAAATCCACATTAGTATGGGGATTAATAGCAACCCCTGCCTTCATGCCATTATTTTTTATCTCTTGAATGGTCCTGTGTAGATGGTTACATGCCTCATAGTGAACAGTAAGTATATTACTTCCTAGATCTGCAAAGGTTTTGATATACCTCTGTGGTTTTACAATCATAAGGTGCACATCCAGAGGTTTTTTGGTGTGTTTACTAATTTCTTTTAAAACTGGCATTCCAAAGGATATATTTGGCACAAATACTCCGTCCATTACATCTATATGAAACCAGTCAGCCTCACTAGAGTTTACCATTTCTAGATCAGCTTTTAGATTTCCAAAGTCTGCAGCTAAAATTGATGGAGCTATTAGATGATTACCCATTTTATTAAATTATCCAAGGTATGTTTTAAGAATTTTACTTCTTGAAGTATGTTTTAGCCTTCTTATGGCTTTTTCTTTTATTTGACGTACTCTTTCTCTTGTTAAATCAAATGTTTCCCCTATTTCCTCTAATGTCATGGGATGATGATTTCCAAGTCCAAAATAAAGCTGAATTACATCAGCTTCTCTTGGAGTAAGGGTTTCTAATGCACGTTCTATCTCTGTTCTAAGAGATTCATGTATTAATTCTTTATCTGGATTTGGTGATTCCCCACTTCTAAGCACATCATACAGATTAGAATCCTCTCCTTCAACAAGGGGTGCATCCATCGATACGTGACGTCCAGAGTTTTTCATTGACTCTTTTACATCATTAATTGTCATATCTAGCTCTTTAGCAATTTCCTCTGCACTAGGAGGTCTCTCATGTGATTGCTCTAAGAATGCATAGGTCTTGTTAATTTTATTGATAGATCCAATTTTATTAAGTGGAAGTCTAACAATTCTTGATTGCTCTGCCAGTGCTTGTAGAATAGACTGTCTAATCCACCATACAGCATAGGAGATGAACTTAAACCCTCTTGTCTCATCAAACCTTTGAGCAGCTTTGATCAGACCTAAATTCCCTTCATTAATTAAATCAGGAAGCGTTAGTCCTTGATTTTGATACTGTTTTGCAACCGATACAACAAAACGAAGGTTAGCTTTGGTTAATTTTTCAAGAGCTTCCTGGTCACCTTGTTTTACTTTTTGAGCTAATTCAATCTCTTCTTCAGCTGTGATTAGATCAACTTTTCCAATTTCCTGTAAATATTTATCTAGAGATGCAGTCTCTCTATTAGTTACTTGTTTGGTAATCTTAAGTTGTCTCATTTAATTTGAAAAATATTTTGTTATTATTTATGATTCAATATCAATTATGATACCAAACTAATTTCTATTAATTAAAAATTATAAAAAGCTAGAATTTACAAAAAATATAGCTAATTATTATCTATTTTCTATTTCTATTATCTCTCCCCCTGTTATCTCTTGATCTGTTATCTCTTGATCTTGGAGGTCTCTCTACATATCCTTCAGGTTTAGCAAGCAATGCCTTCAAGGAAACTTTATCTTTTCTGGTTCTTGGATCCACCCCAAAATATTTAACATCTATTACATCACCCATATTAACTACATCTGTTACATTCTCTGTTTTTGCCCAAGCAAGTTCACTAATATGTAATAAAACTTCATTTCCAGGGGCATCATTATACTCCACAACAGCACCAAAATCTAGAATTTTTATAACTTTTACTTCATAAACACTCCCTACTTCAGGTTTGAAAAGCATGGATTCAATACTCGATAGTACAGCATCAATCCCATCTTGATCAGTACCTAAAATTTCAACAAGGCCTTCTTCTGTAACTGGATCTTCATTAATTACAATAGTACACCCAGTAGTTTTTTGAAGTTCTTGAATATTTTTTCCACCAGGTCCAATTAATGAGCCAATATAATCTCCAGGAATTGTTCTTGTAACCATTTTTGGAGCATGCGTTTTAACATCACTATTAGGCTTTGCAATAGTATCAGTTAATTTAGATAATATATGTAAACGACCATCCTTTGCTTGGTTTAGTGCTTTTACAAGAATATCATAGGATAATCCCTTAATTTTAATATCCATTTGACAAGCAGTAATCCCATCGGCAGTTCCAGTAACTTTAAAATCCATATCACCTAGATGATCTTCATCACCTAAAATATCACTTAAAACGGCATGCCTATCACCATCAGATATTAATCCCATAGCAATACCAGAAACAGGTTTTTTTAGTTGAATACCTGCATCCATAAGAGCCATTGTTCCAGAACATACTGTAGCCATAGAAGAAGATCCATTAGACTCTAACACTTCACTAACCACTCTAACTGTATAAGGGCAATCCTCTGGAATCATTCCTTTTAAACCACGCTGAGCCAAATTACCATGACCAACTTCTCTTCTAGATGTTCCCCTTAAGGGTCTAGCTTCTCCCGTACAAAAGGGCGGAAAGTTGTAGTGCAGGTAGAATGTTTCTTCACCTTGATAAGAAGGCATATCAATTTTATTTGCTTCTCTAGAAGTACCAAGAGTAACAGTAGCTAACGCTTGTGTTTCCCCTCTAGTAAAGATAGATGATCCGTGTGTTGATGGCAAGTAATCTACCTCACACCAAATTGGTCTTATTTCAGTAGTTTTTCTTCCATCAAGACGAAGCCCTTCACTTAAAGTTAACTCCCTTATAGCTTCTTTTTGAGTTTTATTATAATATTTGCCAATTAGTTCTTTTTGCTCTTCTAATTCTTCTTCAGTAAATAAAGCTTTAACTTCATCTTTAACCTCAGAGAAAGCTAAGCTTCTTTCTGCTTTTGAAGAGCCCTTTTTTGCAATTGCATAGCATTTATCATAACTAGCATCATGAATTTTTTTAGCCAATTCCTGATCTTCAACTGCACCTTCATATTCTCTAACTTCTTTCTTTCCTACTGCTTTAGCTAATTTAACTTGAGCAGCAATTTGAATTTTTATAGACTCATGTGCAAATTTAATTGCATCAGCCATTTCTTCTTCGCTACATTCATCCATTTCACCTTCAACCATCATTACTGAATCAGCTGAAGCTCCAACCATCATATCTATATCAGAATCTTCAAGTTGGGCTCTAGATGGATTGATGACAAATTCTCCATTGATTCTAGCAACTCTAGCCTCAGAAATAGGACATTCAAATGGAAAATCACTTAGTTGAATTGCAGCAGAAGCAGCTAAACCTGCTAGTGCATCTGGCATTACCTCTTCATCATGCGACATAAGCTGGATCATAACCTGTATTTCTTGGTAATAATCTTTTGGAAACAGTGGTCTAAGGACCCTGTCAACAAGACGCATCGTTAGAACTTCTCCATCACTAGGTCTTGCTTCTCTTTTGAAAAATCCACCAGGATATTTTCCTGCAGCAGCAAATTTTTCTCTGTAGTCAACAGTAAGAGGTAAGAAGTTTACTGGACTTGTTTTATAGTTTGAGACTACTGTACAAAGTAGCATCGCTTTACCCATTTGAACCACTACTGATCCATGAGCTTGTTTTGCTAATTTTCCTGTTTCAATAGAAATCTCTCTACCATCGCCTAAGTCAATTAGCTCTTTATAAATTTTTGGTTTCATAATTATTTTTTTTGGTTAAATAAAATTTGTGTTGATATTATCTTAAACCAATGAATAATTACATTACTAGGATTTGATCTATTAATTATAATCAATTATTTTCTTAAGTCTAACTCTTTTACAATTGCTCGATATCTTAAAATATCTTTTTTGGTTAGATAGTCCAACAAGGATCTTCTTTTTCCTACTAGCTTAACAAGAGATCTTTCCGTGTTGAAATCTTTTTTGTTTTTCTTAAGATGTTCAGTTAAATGATTTATTCTTAAGGTAAATAGTGCAATCTGGCCTTCAGCACTTCCAGTATTTTCGGCTTTTTCGCCATGCTTTTTAAATAAATCTTCTTTTATTTTCTTAGTTAAATACATGCAAACATTTTTTAATAATTATTATGTATAAATTATATCTGTTATAAACAGAGGCGCAAATATAATAAAAATAAGGAAACTTAGATTTATTTAAGAATATTTTATTCTCTTATAGGTTTATTGAGAATTAAATCTAAATATAAATTAATTTTCTTCTTCAAGTTTTTTCTATGGCTTATAAAATCTAGAAATCCATGATCTAAAACAAATTCTGCTTTTTGAAATCCTTTAGGAAGATCTTTCCCAGTAGTATCTTTTACTACCCTAGGTCCTGCAAATCCAATTAAAGCACCTGGTTCACTAATATTAATATCACCAAGCATTGCAAAAGAAGCCGTTGTTCCACCAGTAGTTGGGTCTGTACAAAGAGAAATATAAGGTATCTTTGCTTTGGCAAGTTGTGCAAGTTTTACCGAAGTTTTAGCCAGTTGCATAAGTGACAGAGCAGCTTCCATCATCCTAGCTCCACCAGATTTAGAGATTATAACAAGAGGAATTTTTTTCTTGAGTGAATAATCAATTGCTCTAGAGATTTTCTCGCCAACTACACTTCCCATAGAACCCCCTATAAAAGTAAAGTCCATGCAAGCTATTATAATTTTTTCCCCCATAGATTTTCCTACTGCCGTTCTAATAGCATCCTTTAGATTGGTTTTTTTCTTAGCCTCTTTTAACCTGTCAGAATATTTTTTGGTATCGACAAATTTTAAGGGATCCTTAGAGGTTAGGTTAGCATTAATTTCCTTGAAGTCATCATCAAATAGAATTTCAAAATATTCTTTACTACCAATTCTTACGTGATAATCATCTTCAGGACTAACATAAAAATTCTCTTGTAATTCTTCTGTATCAACTATTTTTCCAGTAGGGGATTTATACCATAAGCCTTTTGGAATATCTCTTTTGGATTCAGTAGGTGTTTGAATTCCTTTACTTTTTCTTTTGAACCAAGCCATTAGAAACTATTTAAAAGATAATAAGCAAATCTAACTTAATTTTATAAAGTATCGACATTATTAAGGTCCTTAAATGCTTTTTTAAGCCTTTCTACAAAAGTTTTCTCACCTTCTCTTACCCACCTTCTAGGATCATAATACTTTTTGTTAGGGAGATCACTTCCTCCTGGATTACCAATTTGCGATAAAAGGTACTCTGAATTATTTTTAAAATAATCCCTTATCCCTTCCATATATGCATATTGCATATCGGTATCAATATTCATTTTAATTACCCCATAACCAATAGCTTCTCTTATTTCTTCTAGGGAAGATCCTGATCCTCCATGAAAAACAAAATCAATATGATTATCAGGTAGATTAAACTTTTTAGAAACGTATTCTTGGGAATTTCTAAGAATCTTTGGAGTTAATTTTACATTTCCAGGTTTATAGACTCCATGCACATTTCCAAAAGCCGCTGCTATAGTAAACTTATTGCTAATACTACTTAACTCTTCATATGCATAGGCTACTTCTTCTGGCTGGGTATATAGCTTTGAATTATCAACATCAGTATTGTCTACACCATCTTCCTCACCACCAGTTATTCCAAGCTCTACCTCAAGAGTAATTCCAACTTTTGACATTCTAGCCAAATATTCTTTACAGATACTTATATTCTCCTCAATAGGCTCGTCAGATAGATCAATCATATGAGAGCTATAAAGAGGAATTCCATGTTTTTTAAAATGTTCTTCATTTGCATCCATAAGCCCATCAATCCATGGTAGTAATTTCTTTGCACAATGATCTGTATGTAATATTACTGGAACCCCATAATAAAGAGCCATGGTATGTATGTGTTTTGCTCCTGCAATACCTCCAGAAATAGCAGCTTTTTGATCAGTATTATCTAACCCTTTACCAGCATTAAAAACTGCTCCACCGTTGGAGAATTCGATAATTACTGGAGCGTTTAATTCTTTTGCAGTTTCAAGAACACCATTAACACTACTTGATCCAATAACATTTACAGCAGGAAGTGCAAATTTTTTACTTTTTGCAAGTCTAAAAATCTCTTGAACTTGATCTCCAGTTGCAACTCCAGGTTTTATGTTGTGGCTCATTGTAAGTTGGTTTGATTTAGGTTTTAAAAAGTATAAATTTTATCTTTACGAAGTTACTTATTTTGTTAGTAAAATGATTACAAAAAATGAAATTAAATTTGTCCGTTCTCTAAGAATAAAAAAGAACAGAATAAATTCTGATCAGTTCATAGTAGAAGGAGAAAAAATAGTTGATGAATTAATAAATTCTTCATTAGAATTAGTAAGAGTTTATTCTACTTCATCTAAACATGAATCTTTAGGTGAAGTATATACTAAGATTTTAAAAACTAATTTATTACAGATTAGTAATTTAACAACACCTAATAAAGTTGTAGCAATTTTTAGTATTCCAAAACCCGATAAAATAGATTTTACTTCTAAAATTATTGCTCTGGATAATATTAGTGATCCAGGTAATCTAGGGACAATAATTAGGCTTTGCGATTGGTTTGGTATTAAAGATTTGATTTGTAACACAGAAACAGTTGATTGCTATAATCCTAAAGTTGTGCAAGCTTCAATGGGGTCAATTTCTAGGGTTAACATAACCTATTTAGATTTTAAGGAACTATTTAGCGAAAAAAAATTAAATGTAGTTGCTGCTGATCTTAAGGGAGAATCAATCAATAAATTTCCTTTTACAAAGAATCAAATAGTAGTTTTTGGAAATGAATCTTTGGGAATAAGCCCAGAAATTAAAAAAATAATCAAAAATAGAGTTACCATTCCTCGTTATAATTCTAATTATGATATTGAGAGTATAAATGTGGCAAATTCAGTGGCAATAATTTTGGCTGAATTAAAAAACAGGCCTACTGGAATGTAAAGTTTATAACGATACCACTTGTTTTCATAAATTCTATATTACTAGTCCATGGGCTAAGCGGATCCTGATCAGGAACTAATTCATCATTTATTGCAAAAATCCCTCTAATGGAAGGGCTGAACTTAAACCATTCTAGATAAAAATCAATCCCAAATCCTAATTCATAAAAGAACATATTCTTCTTTGTTCTAAATTGACCAAGCAAATTATCATCCAAACTCTTTTCTTTACTTGATAGATTTATAGCAGTTGATATACCTCCAGTTATATATGGCTTGATATTATTAACCCTTTTAGTTGAGATTTTAACAAGTAAGGGGAGATGTATATAGGTTGATTTAATATCTCTTTGATGTTGCGTTTGATTAAATTCTGTTTCATTGAAATTTGCAGGATCGTAGATAAGACTCCTTTTTGACATAACAAGACCTGGTTCAATTCTAATGTCTAAATAATCATTAATTCTTAGGCTCCCAATTAATCCAACATTGAATCCAAAAGCTTTTTCAGTTTGAATATCTTCTAAATCCACCTTATAATCAAAATTAAAGTCATAGTTATTCACCCCTAGAAAATAACCCCAGCTTATGGTAGGTTTGTCAAAATTCTCATTATTAAGAACCTTTTTCTTTGTAAATAATTGAGAATATCCAATATTCATAGAAAGAAGAAAAACCAATGTTAATAGGAGTTTTTTCATATTATTTTTTATTTGCTACATATATTGTAGTAGCTCCAAAAGTTTGAGGTTTGTTTTCAATATTTATAAACCCTATTTTATTTAAAATATTGTTGAAATGAATTCCACTAGGGAATTTTGTTGAAGATTTAGACAAATATTTGTAAGCATACTTGTCTTTTGAGAACATTTTTCCAACAAAGGGAACAATGTATTTTATATACAAGTGATGAATTTGCTTAAAAGGAAAGTTTTCTGGATTAGAGGTTTCTAAAACAACAAAGGTTCCATTGGGTTTTAGGATTCTGTTAATCTCCTGCAATGCTTTGGGTAAATCTTCAAAATTTCTCACACCAAAAGAGCAGGTAATTGTATCAAAATAATTGTCTTGAAAATTTAAGTTTTCAGCATCTCCTAATTGTATTTCAATTATATCATTCAAATTGTGGTTATTAACCTTATTACGGGCAATTTTAAGCATTTCTTTGCTTATGTCTGCTCCAACTATGTTTTTTGCATTAGTCTTTATTAAATCAATTGCCAGGTCACCAGTTCCAGTAGCAATATCTAAAATTTTAACAGGTTTTTTATCAATTAATAGTTTTACTACTTTTTTTCTCCAAACAGAATGCAATCCAAAAAATAATATTTTATTTACTTTATCATAAACATCAGATATAGTATCAAAAACTTTTATAACCTGATTTTTTTTTGATAATCTGCTATTATCATATGGATTTACATTTTCATATGAGCTGTGATTATTCATTATAGTCGACTAATTAATATGCAAAAATAAACACAATAAAGTAACAATTGCCCAAAATGAAGTATATTTGTTCTCTAGAATTATTACTACAATGAATATAATAATTGCGGGATCTGGAGAGGTAGGATCTCATTTAGCAAAGTTATTATCACACGAATCTCAAGAAATTACATTAATTGATTCTAATAAGGAAAATTTATCTTTTCCAAACTCACATTTAGATATTAAAGTAATTCATGGAGATTGTTCTTCAATTTCAATTTTAAAGGAAGCAGAAGTATCTTCTGCTGATTTATTTATAGCTGTAACAGAGATGCAATCGGTTAATTTAACTTCATGTTTTCTGGCTAAACAATTGGGAGCTAAGAAAACTATTGCTAGAATATCTAATACAGAGTTAATTGAAAAAAATGGAGTTGATATTAGTGCACTAGGAATAGAAGAATTAATTTCTCCAGAAGCATTAGCTTCAGATGAAATTAAACTAGTAATTAGTCAATCGGTATTTAATGATGCATTTGAGTTTGAAGATGGAGCATTATTGACATTAGGACTAAAAGTACAAGATTCTGCACCTTTAATTGGTAAATCAGTTATTGAAGCAGCAGGTATTTTACCTGAAATGCACTTTTTCCCAATAGCAATAAAAAGAGAAAATGAAACAATTATCCCTAGAGGTGACACAGTCTTTCAGGTTGGGGATCGCATAATATTTATGACAACTCCTGGAGGTGATGAAGAGTTGCTTAAATTATCTGGAAAGAATAATTGTGAAATTAAAAATATAATGATTCTTGGGGGAGGTAGAATTGGAAGAAAGGTAGCTAAGGATCTTAGTGAGAATAATCTTAATATAAAATTAGTTGAATCAAATAAAGATAAAGCTCAGGAGTTAGCTGATGAATTGATTGATTGTTTAGTAATATTAGGTGATGGAACTAATGTTGAGTTATTAGAAGATGAAGATATAAATCAAATGGATGCATTTATATCAGTCACTGGAGATTCTGAGACTAATATAATGTCTTGTTTAATGGCTAAATCTAAAGGAATTAATAAAACTATAGCATTAGTTGAGAATATTGATTATTACAAGCTTTCCCAAATAAGTGGAATAGACACATTAATAAATAAAAAATTATTAACTGCCAATACTATCTCAAAATATGTAAGAAGAGGTGAAGTAGTAGCTATTTCAAAATTAAGTAATATGAATGCAGAATTGTTAGAGTTTATTGTAAGAAAAGACTCTAAAATATGTGATAAAAAAATTAAAGACTTGTCTTTTCCAAGATCTGCAATAATTAGTGGTGTAATTAGAGACGGTAAAGGACATATTGTCTTAGGAGATTTCAAGCTATTAGAAAATGATAGAGTAGTGGTTTGCTTTCTTATTGATTCTATAAAGAAGGTTGAGAAGTTTTTCTAAAAATATTTTCATGAAAATTAATCATAAAATCATATTATATTTTGTAGGTTTTTTACTGCTTTTCAATGGTGGATTTATGTTTATATCTTCTATTGTAAGTTATTATTATGCAGATGGGATTACAAGTGAGATGATCTACTCTGGTATAATAGTTGCTTTAATTGGAGGATTACTTTTGTTTCTAAATAGAGACCATGATAAACAGCTAAATAAAAGGGAAGGCTATCTTGTTGTAATTCTAGGGTGGTTGGCAATGATTCTTACAGGAACACTTCCATACATACTAACAAATACTATAGATGGGTTTTCTAATATAATATTTGAAACAACTTCAGGTTTTACAACCACAGGAGCAACAATTTTAAATAATATTGAGGCCTTACCTGAAGGAATTCTATTTTGGAGAAGTATTACTCACTGGTTGGGTGGTATGGGAATAATAGTTTTTGCTATTGCAATTTTGCCTTTACTTGGAATTGGAGGCATGCAGCTATTTAGTGCTGAATCTCCAGGGATGAATACAGATAAATTACATCCAAGAATTACAGATACAGCTAAGAGATTATGGTTAATTTATTTATCATATACTCTAATAGAAACCGTTCTTTTAACCTTCGCAGGTATGTCTTTTTTTGATGCTATTAATCATTCTATGAGTAATATCGCATCTGGAGGTTTTTCTACAAAAAATGATAGTCTTGGTTTTTGGAATGATCAGCCCTTGATTCAATACATTGTGATATTTTTTATGTTTATAGCCGGAACTAATTTTGTTCTTAGTTATTTTGGATTTAAGGGAAAGTTTAGAAATATAATTAAGGACGAGGAATTTAAAATTTATAGCCTTCTCATTGCAACATTTACTCTTTTAGTTGGATCAATAATTTATTTAAATACTGATTTCCTTTCAGAACTAACGAATAGTTTTACTAGAATAGAAGGAGTTTTTAGACATGCACTCTTTCAAGTAGTATCTATAATTACAACAACTGGTTTTACAACAGCAGATTATACCGCCTGGACTCCACTTCTTTTACTAATTTTCTTTGGATTAATGTTTATAGGAGGTTCTGCAGGAAGCACAGCGGGTGGATTTAAGGTTATGAGACACTTATTAATAATTAAGAATGGCTTTTTACAATTTAAAAGAATATTACATCCAAACGCAATTTTACCAATAAGATATAATAAGAAATCTGTTTCAAGTGAAATTATGTATAATATACTAGGATTTTTCATTGTATATATGTTGTCATTTATGGTAGGAGCATTAATTTTCTCAATACTTGGTTTAGATTTTGAGTCTTCACTTGGAGTTTCTGCATCTAGCTTAGGTAATATAGGTCCTTCTATTGGAGGTTTTGGACCATCTTCTACTTTTTATGATTTACCATCTTTAGCTAAATGGTGGTCATCTTTCTTGATGTTATTAGGAAGGTTAGAGCTCTATACGGTTCTAATTATTATTACCCCTTATTTCTGGAGGAATAGATAAAATTAATTTAGAATATTTTTTATTCTTGAAACAGCTTCAATTAGTTGTTCTTTAGATGCTGCATAGGATATTCTAATACAGTTAGAATTACCGAAAGCATCACCCGTTACAGTGGCAACCAATGCCTTTTCAAGTAAGAACATAGACATATCAGAAGCATTATTAATAGTTACTCCGTCAATTGTCTTACCAAAGTAATGAGATACATCAGGGAATACATAAAATGCCCCTTCTGGTTTATTGCATTTAAATCCATTTATGTTATCTAGCAAACCTAAAATAAGGTCTCTTCTTTCTTTAAATTCATCAACCATGTAATGAATTTTTGAAGGATTTTCTTGTAAAGCAGTTATTACTGCTCTTTGTGCAATACAATTTGCACCACTAGTAACTTGTCCCTGCATTTTATTACAGGCCCTAGCAACCCATTTAGGCCCACCAATGTAGCCAATTCTCCAGCCTGTCATTGCAAAAGCTTTTGACACTCCATTTACAGTAATTGTTCTATCATACATATCATCAAATGCTGCAATACTAGAATGCCCTCCAGAAAAATTGATATGTTCATATATTTCATCAGATACAACATAAATTTCGGGGTGTTTCAATAATACATCAGAAATTTCCCTAAGTTCAGATTTACTATATACAGATCCGCTTGGATTACAAGGTGAGCTAAACCAAAGCATTTTAGTTTTACTTGTTATAGCTTTTTCAAGATCTTCTCCACTGATTTTAAAATCAGATGATATACTTGTTTTTACTTCAATAGGAACACCTCCATTTAATTTGATAATATCTCTGTAGCTAACCCAATATGGACATGGAAGAATCACTTCATCACCAGGATTAATAAACGCAGCAGCTATGTTAGATAAAGATTGTTTTGCCCCAGTTGATACAACTATTTGGGATAAATTGTAGTTTAATTTATTATCTCTTTCAAATTTATTAATAATTGCTTTTTTTAATTCAACATACCCATCAACTGGGGTATATGAATTATAGTTATCCTGGATTGCTTTTATAGCAGCTTCTTTTATAAAATCAGGAGTATTAAAGTCAGGTTCTCCTAAACTAAGTCCTATAACATCCTTTCCTTGTGATTTTAATTCTCTTGCCTTAGCAGCCATAGCTAGGGTCTGTGATACAGCCAAATTATTAATTCTATTAGATAGAATTTCTTTCATTTTTTTAACTGTTATATAGTTGGTTTTATTCCCATGAGACGCAAATAATTAAAATGAGCAATAATAGCATCTTTTGTGGTTTTAAACTCGTTATAAGGAAGTTTAAATTCTTTTACTGTTTTCTTTACAATCTCTGCTATTTTACTATAGTGAACATGAGATATGTTAGGAAATATATGATGTTCAATCTGGTGGTTTAAGCCACCAGTGAACCAATTGACTAATTTATTATTACAAGCAAAATTAACTGTTGTTTTTAATTGATGAATAGCCCAGCTATTTTTAATATTTCCTTTAGAATCTGGAACAGGCATATCCGCTTCATCCATTATATGAGCTAACTGAAATACTAAGCTTAGTATTAAGCCTGCAGTATAATGCATTACAATAAAAGAAATCAGAACTTTCCACCATACTACATTAAATACGAAAATTGGAATAAAGATCCAGAAAAGAAAATATAATATTTTTGATATGAACAATTTAGTCCAATTTACAAATGGATTTGGAAATTTACCATGAGATAATTTTCTTTTCATATATCTTTTCATTTGAAGAAAATCTACAATTATTGCCCAATTGATTGTAAGTAGCCCGTATAATAAAACAGAGTAGTAATGTTGAAATTTATGAAACCACTTCCATTGTGAATGCTTTGAGAATCTAATTATTCTTCCAGCTTCTAAATCTTCATCATGACCATGAATATTAGTATAAGTGTGATGTAGAACATTGTGTTGAACTTGCCAATTATACCTGTTACCGGCTAATAAATATATGCTACTTCCCATTAGTCTGTTTATCCATTTTTTATTAGAAAATGATTCATGATTTCCATCATGCATTACATTCATTCCAACTCCTGCTAAACCAATCCCCATAACAATAGATAATACAATTTGTAGCCATCCGGGGATTGTTAAAATTGAGATTAAAATATAGGGAGTAATTAGTAAACTAAACATTATAATTGTTTTTACCCAAAGCTTCCAATTTCCATTTTTCGTAATATTTTTTTCCTTGAAATAATTATTAACTCTTTTATTTAAAGTTTTAAAAAATATTTCTGAATCTTTTCTGTTAAATAATACTATTTTGGAGTCCATTTATTTATGATTTCTTTAAATTCAAATATATTAATAAAAGTAATTTCTTTCTATTTCATTTAGAAATAGTTGTGCACAAAAACCTATTTTTGTTGAAAATTATATTATGAAATTAATTCAGAAATATTTTAAAGATTTAACAGAAGATCAATTAAACCAATTTCAAAAATTAGAATTGCTTTATAAAGATTGGAATTCAAGGATTAATGTTATTTCAAGAAAAGATATTGATGAATTATATCTTAGACATGTATTACACTCATTAGCTATTGCAAAATTTATTCAATTCAATAAGGGCACGCATATTATCGATGTTGGAACTGGTGGAGGTTTTCCAGGTATTCCATTAGCAATTTTATTTCCAGACTGCAAATTTCATTTAGTTGATAGTATTGAAAAAAAAGTTAGAGTAGTGGATGCAGTTTTAAATGAGCTAGGGCTAGAGAATGTAACTACTCAGTGTAAAAGGGTAGAGGATATAGAGGATAAATTTGATTTTATCTTAACAAGAGCTATAGCAGATATGTCAACAATCCTTAAATGGACTGTAAATAATATTAATCCTAACTCTAATAATGTAGTTCCAAATGGAATAATTGCACTAAAGGGAGGAGATCTTGACAAGGAACTCTTTAAAATTGAAAATAAAAAAGTAGTGGCCATCAAGGATTATTTTGATGACCACTATTTTATAAATAAAAAATTAGTTTACGTACCTATTCAAAAATGAACAGAAAATTACTGAATTAGTAATTTAAAACTTTTCACACCTGTAGTTCCTTCAATATTAACAATATAGATTGAAGTTCCTAAATCTCTTAGATTAGATGTATGTACGTTACTATTTATATTCTCTTCAAATACTTTTTGACCTAAGATGTTAAAAATTTGAATCTTTCTTAAGGTCTCATCTGATGTCATTTCCAAAGTCTTAGAACTTACATTATAGAAATATTCAAAGTTATTTATTACACTATCTTCAATTCCTAAAGTTCCGTCAACAGTATATGAATCTGTTTGCAGCACAAAAGAATCATTTGACATATAATGAATAGCAATTCTAATTGTTTGACCCTCATATTGACTTAAATCAAATTGATATTGTGTCCAATTAGTTGGAGCTTCAATATATGTTCCTTCAGATATAATCGTAAAATCATTATAGTCTGTAGAATTTCCAACTCCAACTTGGAATCTTTCAAGACCGTATGTGTCATTAACTGATTTTGCCCACATACTAAAGGTTGGAGAAGTAACTCCACTTAAAGTAAATTCAGGACTTATCATCCAATCATCATTTGGAAATGTAGTTCCACTTGCACCTGATGCAAAGAAATACAATCCTTGGTTGCCTTCATATGTATCCCATGCAGATATATCACCGCCTGTTCCGGTTGCAAGTTCTTGATTATATATAATTCCTGTACCAACATAGGATTCGTTTGTAAAATCCACAGCATTAGCACCCCAAGTTGTTCCTCCATCAAGGTCATACATGACCCAATCTCCGATATCACTAATGGCAAATTCTGTATGACATTCAAAGTTGTCTCTCCATACTATTGGAAGTGAATACTCATCAGGACAGTCTCCTCCTACAATACTAGTAAAACTAGTAGAAGAGCTGTCATTACTATTATTCTCATCACTTGTCAATGATGTACTGGCTACAATTTCATAATCTCCTGGAGTTGAAAAATCATATGTAGCGTAAAAAGTGAACTGAGAAGTTTCATTAAATGCTATAGATCCAGTAAAACTTTCTGTTACAGTATTTCCACCATTAACTTGATAGGTAACATCAAAATTTGATACTGTATTTTCACCTAAGTTTTCTAATGTAACAACAATATTTTCGTTATCAGAGTAAACTCCGTTACCTGATGGAGAATCAATACTCGTTATAGCAACATCATAATCAAGATATGAAACTGGAACCTTATAGCCATTAATAATTTCATCACCATCTGTAATAAATGCAGCAACTTCTATTTCAGCTAGATCAACGGGTACATCATTATACATATCAGGAAGAGTATAAGTGTAGGTTCTATCAATAAAACTACCAGTTGAAGTTGTAGTAATTGCATCTCCACTAATTCCATCAACCATATCTACTAATCTATCCATATGTCTATAATCATATTCATTATGCGCATAATTAGAATTTGGTGAACTTGAAACCACATAGCTTGGGTTATAATTTGTTCCCGTTTGTGGACCAATAGTTTCATCTTGCATTATTGCAACATGTAAATAGTTAGTCGATTCAGGGCTACTTGCCGTATAGTATGCCTCTACATGAATTGTTAGCACATTACCAGCTAATTCTGCTTCAAGACCAACATTAACATAAGCACTCTCTTGTAAAACTTGTGAAATAGCAGTATTCCAATATCCTCTACTCATAGCAGTTCCACCTGTCATAGATAAATTACTAAAAACTTGACGATTAACTGAAGCGGAAGGTTGTCCGTTAGCCGCTGCCATATTTCCTAATTGATTTGCAAGTGCATTATTAAAATCATGACCACCATTAGGATCACAATCCCATGCATATCCTCCTTCATGAAATTTAATTACAAAAACATCATTAGGGTTTTGGTCAATAATTTGATTTAGCATGGCATGACCATCTGGACAATACTGACAATGGATTGCAGTTGATTCCTCAACAATTGCATTTTTATTTTCAGGTGTTGTTGAAACGATCGTTTGTGCCGAAATATAGCCTAGAGATGATAATAAAAGAATAAAAAGCAGAATGTATTGTTTTTTCATGGAGCTTAATTTCTTTCAAATATAAGGACTTTTGTATATTTTTGTTTTACAAACTAAAATATATACTTATGATTAATTCCAGAATATTTCTTTTTATAGCACTTTTTTTAACTAACATATTTGTTTATTCACAGAATGAATATGCCTTTTCATTAGAAACAACTGATGGAATTGTGATAGAGGACAATGAAGTTCTTGAATTTTCAGAAATTACATACCCGGATGCATCTTTTGATTTTTATGTAAGAAATGATACATCAGAAGCAATTAATGTAAAAATTGAAGTTGTAAGTTTTTCTGGAACCGATGGAAGTTCAATGGAATTATGTTTTGGAGAATGCTATTATGGTATAAGTGCAAATCAAAGTTATCCATCTAATTCTTTTGTAACTATTAACCCTAATGAAACCCAATCATCATCTGGGGATCATTTTTTCAATCAAGATTCTGGAGATGGAAGTACACCGGTAGAATACACATTTCGTTTTTATATGGTTGATGGAGACGGAAATGAGGTGGTTAGTACGGCAGAATTATTTACCGAATTATCTGTAGGATATTATTATTCTTCTACTCTAAGTGTTGATGATTTTGATCAAATTAATGCTACATTTTCTCATTCAAATGGTATATTAAAAATACACTCTGAAAAAAAGTATCAACTAAATATATATGACGTAAGAGGTTCTTTAATTATAGAAAAAAATATTCAAATAGGAGATAATTATATTAATTCATCAATTATACCAAATCATTTGTATTTGTTGAATTTTACACAAGAAAATGGAACTTCAATATTCAAGAAAATTATATTGAATTAAAAAGAATAACTAAGGTTTAGATTGAAGCCGTTACTCTCTGGAACATATCTACATACCCCGCCAATACATATAAGTCCACCTCTTTGTCTTCCGTAGTTAAGACTTACTCTAGTACTATTTTTTGAATAACTACCACCTAGGTTATAGTAATGTATTTTGTCAGATCTTCCGTAATTCCATCCATCTGAAACAAAAACATTTACCGATGATGAGATTCCATATTCATAAACCAATCCTAGCCAGTTTTTTCTATCATTTTTAGTCCATAAATGTTGAAGTACCCCTCTAGAAGATTTTCCATTTGCATGAAGATAATTTGCTTCAATAACTCCAACTTTTGCTTTGATATCTCCTTGAACACCAAGGGGACCACCCAATGTAATTCCCTTGTCTATAATTACATCTAAAAAGGTAATTGCTGTTCTTAATTTAGAATTCCATCTATTTTTTATTTCCAAGTTTAAATCTCTATAATATCTATCTCCATTTCCAATAAATTTTACATCGTATGAATTATCTTGATTAAATGTGGACTCTATGCCGCTCCAGTATGAAAAATTAAAAGCAATTTTTGTCTTATATTTTCCTAGGAGATTATCTTTATCAAAGGTGTAATAAAAATCATTTTGGAAGCCTACTTCACCTGATCTTTTTTCAATGGAATTCATTACCAATCGAGGCTGTGAATTGTATACATAAATATTTGTTAGTAGATAGTCCTGCTGTTTACTAAGAGTAGGGGTAAAGCTCAATGTTTTTTGATTATAGATATTTCCCTCTGCTAGTCTATCACTATAGAAATTAAAATTTTCTAGCCTTCTAAATGTTGTATTTATTCCAATTCCTTTTTTTGAATATCCTAAATCTACTTGTAAGGCTGTACCATCATATAGTCTGTTAGATACTAAATTATTTTCATTGGCTATCACATCAGGATCTTTTATAACCCCTTCTATATTAAGAGAAAAGTCACCTGCATACATATTTAATCTACCGCCATAGGCTGAAACATTTGAAGGAATCGAGTCGTTTGCCCCATTCTCTTGGTATCTATTTACAATACTAGAACCAATAGACAAATCAACTTCTTTTAGATTAAGCATTTGATTTAGATTTATTTCAGTATTTAATCCTTGAATCGTTGATGCTGTGTAATTAAATCCATCTCTTTGCTGACCATACAAGGCTGTCAATTCAATATTATCCGATGGGTAATATTTTAATTTTATTCCTTTAATTGCGTTATTTATGCCTAGTTGACGATCTTCCCATGATCTAAAAATGAGTCCGTTACCAAACTGTTCATAAAAAGAACCTACCGTTATATCACTTTTCTCATTTTGAATCTTTATAAAGTAATTAGTTATTTTATTTTGATTATCGAGTTCAGGATAAAACCCTAGCAGTGAACTAGGCAAATAACCTTCGTATTGAATACCAGCTAGAATATTATTTATTTGGTAGTTTATTTGAAAATAATTATTTGATCTAAAGTTATCTTCAGGAGATATAAAATCTAATGACTGGTCATTTTGTAGTAATTGCGAATTACTTTCAAAACTACCATAGATGTATGGCTGGTTCTGAGAAAAAATAAGTGAAGAGAAAAATAGAAATATTATGTAGAATATATTTTTCATTCTTTGGAAAGTGTTTTGAGTTTTTCAAAAAGTTCATATTCATCACCATTTCTATAACCTGTGTGTTGATACAGAATCTTATTATTTCTAACGATTATTGTTACAGGAATAGCGGAAGCTCCTAATGACCTTTTTAAATTATGATTTGTATCTAAAAGAATATTATGTTCCCATCCTTTTCCATTAACTAATGCTTTTGCCCTGTTGATAGATCTGCTATCATCAACAGATATTGCATAAACTTCAAAATCAACTTGTGTTTTCCACTCGTCATATAATTCATTTATTGCATCCAGCTCTTTAATACACGGCACGCACCATGTTGCCCATAGGGACAAAATAGCGATCTTATCATTTGAAGTTAAATCAGCAACATTTACCTTATCCCCTTCAAATGTTTTAAGATTAATATTTGGCAGTGTTTTTTGGGAAAACCCAGCAAATGATAGTAGAAATACAGATAAGAAAATAAAATTTCTCATATGATATAATTTATTGCAAAGATAGTTTTGTTTTTAATTATAATTATAATTATTTCAAAAATATGTAAATTTGACTCCAGCTTAAGTAATTTTTATGAACTCATTTCTAAAGTATCCTGCAATTTTATTAATGCTCATTGTAACATTGAGTTGTAGTAGGACTGAATCTTTTTTTTATGAAGTTGTTGAGCCTGAAATTGTAACAGGCTTAGTAGTTTATCCATCATATTTAAGAAATCAAGAGATCACTTTTGAAGTATTTGATGCAGAGGGAAACAACATCACAATGGATTCTAATTTTATTGTTGATGGAGTATCAATTGTGGGAAATCAAATCAGTTATCCTGAAATAGGCACTCATCAGGTATATGCGGAATATAGTATTGAATCAACAGTCTATAATAGTGATACAAGAACATTTAATATTGTTATTCCTAAAACACGGGTTGTATTAGAAGATTATACTGGTACATGGTGCGGATATTGTCCTAATGTTAGCCATGCTATTGAAGAAATACGAATGATTACTGATGATATTTCAGTTGTAGCCATACACTATGCGGATGAAATGACAATTTCACCAGGATTAGATCTTATAAATGAATTTAATATCACCGGTTACCCAACTGCAAGAATAAATAGAACAGTGGATTGGTCCTATCCTTATGGTTCAAGCCAAATTGAATCACTAATTGAGACAGATAATTCAATTGCTATTTCAATTGACAGCCATATGATTGACATGAGTATGTTGCAAGTTCAGCTTAGGGTTGTTTCTGAGGAAGATCTAAGTGATCACAAAGTAATTGCCTATTTAGTAGAGGATAATCTAATCTATGACCAGACCAATTATTATAATTACGATGAGAATAGTTACTTTTTTGGAATGGGAAATCCAATAGTAAATTTTGTTCATAATGATGTGTTACGACACTCATTTACTGATGCTTTAGGAAATCCTATGGAGAATCCAACTCCTGCATTAAACGATACTTTTTTTAATTATTCTTTTGAAATTGATTCGGGACATACTCTTGCCAATCTAGGAATAGTTGTTATGATAGTAAATCAGAATAATACAGCAATTAATTCACAATTTTCAGAAATAAATTATTTCCAGGATTTTAATTAGTTAGTCTTTACCAAGAAAAGGGTACCTATAATCTGTTGGCGTTACAAATGTCTCTTTAATTAATCTAGGAGACACCCATCTAAGTAGATTTAACATACTACCAGCTTTATCATTTGTCCCTGAACCTCTAGCACCACCAAAAGGCTGCTTTCCAACTACAGCGCCGGTTGGCTTGTCGTTTACATAGAAATTTCCAGCTGCATTTCTTAATGCTTTTGTTACTTTTTCAATAACATTTCTGTCTTTAGATAAAACAGCACCAGTTAATGCATACTTAGTACTAGAGTCAATTAGACCCAATGTTTTATCAAAATCATTATCATCATAAACGTATATTGTAATAACTGGACCAAAAATTTCTTCCCTCATAGTAACATAATTAGGATCCTCAGCCACTAATACGGTTGGTTCAATGAAATACCCTTTTGATTTATTGTATGATCCACCTGCTATTACCTGAACTTTCGAATCAGCTTTAGCATTATCAATATATTTTGCAATTTTATCAAATGAGTTTTCATGAATTACAGCAGTCATAAAATTGCTTAGATCATCAGGAGACCCCATGTTAATTGATTTTAAATCTTCAATTACGTTTGCTTTTACAGCATTCCATATAGATTTTGAAATATATCCTCTTGAGGCTGCACTACATTTTTGACCTTGAAATTCAAATGCACCTCTTGTTATTGCTGTAGATACTTCTTTTGGATTCGCAGATTTATGGGCAAGAATAAAATCTTTACCACCTGTCTCTCCTACAATTTTTGGATAGGTTTTATAATTTGAAATATTCGCTCCAATTTTTTTCCAAAAACTATTAAATACTACAGTTGATCCTGTAAAATGCAGTCCTGCAAAATCTCTACTTTCTAGAACTTTGTTTGAAATCATTTCCGGATCTCCGAAAACGGCATTTATAACACCATCAGGAAGTCCAGCTTCCTTATAAACATCAATTAAAATCTTTGCAGAATATACTTGACTATCACTAGGTTTCCACACCACTACATTTCCTAACATTGCCATTGAAGCCGCTAGATTTCCAGCAATAGCAGTAAAATTAAAGGGTGTAACTGCATAAACAAAACCTTCTAGAGGTCTGTATTCTACGCGGTTCCATGCATCAGGATCACTATCAGGCTGGTTGCTGTAGATATCAGTAATGTATTGAACGTTAAATCTTAAGAAATCTATTAATTCACAAGCAGCATCAATTTCAGCTTGATGAATGGTTTTAGATTGTCCTATCATAGTTGCGGCATTTATTTTTGATCTGTATGGACCAGCAATAAGCTCAGCTGCTCTAAGAAATATTGCAGCTCTATTTTCCCAAGACATATTTTCCCAACTTTCTTTAGCATCTAATGCAGTTGAAATCGCTTGATTAACATGAGATTCATTTGCTAAATAATACTTAGCTACTATATTTTTATGATCATGAGGAGGTGAAACAGAATTGGTTTCATCTGATTTAACATCTTTCCCATTGATATACATAGGAATTTCAATCTTTTCTTGAATCATCTTTTTGTATGTATTCAAGACCTCTTTTCTCTCACTTGAACCTGGTAAATATGACTTAACAGGTTCGTTTATAGGTGTTGGAACTTTGAAAAATCCTATACTCATAATTAAAATATTTAGCTGTTAATTTTTTGTGAATTTACAATTTATTTTTTGAGAAATAAATTATTAGTTCATTGCAAAGGGTGCACTCAATTTAAAAGTAGGAATAACTACATCGAATTTTTTAGTTGTAGTAAAATCAACCATTTTATAATGACCATACATCGCTCCAAAAGGAGAAAGAAGTAAACATCCTGAACTATAGGTATGAGATTCTCCAGGGTTTATTACAGGTTTTTTACCAATGACTCCTTCACCAACAATCTCTTGTTCCTGATTAAGTGCATCTAAAATAATCCAATGACGTGAGTTGAGTTGAACTGAATCTTTACTATGATTTTCAATAGTCACTTTATATCCAAAAGCATAATGTGTTTTGTTGTTTTTATAAAAAGTTCCTTCAAAATCTGTTTGAACGGAAATTTTAATACCTCTTGTGACTTGTTGAACCATAGTTGTAAAGTATTTTTTAAATGTATAAAAAAAAATAATATTTAACTACTAATTTAAAACAAGAAGATATGCCTATGGTTTAGTTGGTAGTAGTTTTTCAATTAGTTATTTATAGATCCAACAAGAAGAAAGCATTCAGAATCAGTAGGGTTATTTATACTGTGTTTTTTTGAGTTTGGTAAAATAAAAAAATCATCTTTCTCTCCATTATAATTATTCTGTCCAATAGTAATTTTTGGGTTTCCTTCAAGAACATAAATAAATTCTGTTTTATTAGGGTGAAGGTGAGAAGGATATGTGGAACAGGAATCTACTTTGACCTTCTTTAAACCACCATTTTCCAAGTTAATTAGATTCTTTCCAGAGAAACCTTTTACTTTCCCAATTTCCCAATCCATTAGATTAGTTTTTTTATAGTTTTCCATTATTTTCAATTTTGACTATCGTTTTTAAATTAATACCTACAATTTACAATAATTAGTTGGTAATATTTATGGAACTGGCTTGGCCCATACCAATAACCCTGTCATACCTATATCCATAACCTCTATAGTATATTAATACTTTATAATCATTTTCAGTTTCATCATAATTTCCACTTACTCCACCTTGATTAATTTCATCATACTCATTTACCAATACATACTTATAATTGTAAAAACCTTGTTTTAGCTTTAGAATTAATTGATATGAATCTAAAGAACTATTATATGTCATTTTATATTTAGGCTGTATGCTATAATTATTAAAAGCGCCTACTATATATATTGATTCACTGGGTCTATTAGTGCTATTCTTTAATGAAAAGTGAATATTTACATAGTCAGCTTCAATATCAATATCATCAGCATTTAAAGCTGTTGTTAAAAAGCCTCCATTAATATCTGGATTGTATGTATAGGAGTTATTAAACCTATGGTAATCAGTAAACAGATAGTTATGATAGATATCATAAAGATTAAAGGTCCTAATATTAAGATTTGAACTTCTTATTTCTTTGTTTTCAAAAAACAGATATTCATTTCCACCCCAGAAACTCGACTCTTCATCGTATTTGAAAATTAATTTAGAGCCAATGGTATATTGAGCCTTTAAATTACTAATAGAAGTGCTTAGATTATTGTTCTGAATGATTAAAGTTCTTACTGTGTTTTTTGGATTATTTAATTGAATTGTTACTGGATTTACTTCAAAATTTACTGATTGTTTAGTATGTATATATTTTAAATTTCTTAGTCTTTTTATTTGTGTTGGAACTGTTGTTATGCTCTCATAGACAATAAATTTTCTACTAAAAATAATATTTCCATATTCATCATATATTTTTAGAATATAATTTCCAGATTTTATAATTCTAACATCTTGATTTGGTATTTCAAGTTTGTAATGAGAATACATCTGATAAGTATTAAAAGATGTTTTATAGTTTTGAATTTTAATATTATCAAATCCTCTTAAATATTCTGATTTAATTAACTGAGATTTAGACCAATCAAAATTTAGCTGATCAATTGTATAGTAGTAATCTTCCTCCTCATTATTAAGTACATCAAAATCTAGAGTAAACCTTTCTCCAAGTTTTATTACAGGAAGATTAGTTGAATAGTTTTCTTGATTGGTTGTAAAGCTAACTGTATTAATATATTCTGGAGGATTTAACTCTTTTTCAATTTGACCAAATATTGGATTAATTATTAAAAAGTTTAGACAAACCAATAGAAACATAAACTTATATAAATCAATCATATTTAAGGGCAGTGTTATACTAATTATTTTCATTAAAAATAATCAAAAAATATTGTAAAATCTTTAATATTGATTTACTTTTGCAGCGAATAAAAACTCCATTTAATTTTATTCTCCCGACTATGTCAAAAGACATCATTGTTAAAAAGGGTTTAAACATCAATTTAGTTGGTGATGCTTCCAAGACTCTAGAAATTTCTAAAAATAGCAAATATTATTCTTTATACCCTGATGATTTTCATGGAGTATTTCCAAAACTTACAATTAAGGTTGATCAAAAAGTAAAAGCAGGCGATGTTCTTTTTTTTGATAAAAACAATGAAGAAGTAAAATTTGTTTCACCTGTTTCGGGTAAAATTACTGAGATTCAAAGGGGTGAAAGAAGAAGGATTGTTTCTATTAAAATTTTAGCAGATAAAAAAATAGAATATAAAAACTTAGGAAAGCTAGATGCCAAGGCTGATAAAAATAAGATAATTGATTATTTCTTAAACTCTGGTTTATGGCCTTTTATAAAACAAAGACCCTATGACGTGATAGCTGATCACAAAATATCTCCTAAATCAATTTTTATTTCTGGATTTTCATCAGCACCACTTTCAGCTGATTTAGACTTTATTTCAAAAGGTTATGAAGATAAGATTCAAACCGCTATAAATTTTTTATCAAAATTAACTAAGGGTGAAATACATATGTCAGTTAGAAAGAATTCAAATTCAGAATTATCTAATCTAAATAATATAACTATTCATAATGTTTCAGGGCCTCATCCTTCTGGAAATGTAGGAACATTAATCAATAAGGTGTCTCCTGTGAATAAAGGTGAAGTCGTATGGACAATTTCTTTGCAAGATCTTATTCTAATAGGTTCAGTTATTGAATCTGGAAAATTTTCTGCAGAAAGGATAATTGCATTAGTAGGATCATCTATTGAGAATCCGAGATATATTAAAACTATTATTGGATCTCAGATTTCAAAGATTCTAGATAAAGGAATTCAGGACAATAATAGAATAATTTCTGGAAATGTATTGACTGGAAAACAAATTTCTATAAAAGGAAATCTTGATTATTACAGTAATACAGTAAGTGTAATCCCTGAGGGTAATGATTACGATCTTTTTGGATGGACTAGACCTATATTTGATAAAATTTCAACTTCTAGAGCGTTAACTTTTTCATGGCTTTTTCCAAATAAAAAATTTAGCTTGAACACAAATACTAATGGCGAGCATAGAGCATTTGTTATTACAGGCGCTTATGAGAAAGTTTTCCCATTAGATATATATCCAATGAGAATATTAAAAGCATGTATGTATAAGGATCTTGAGGAAATGGAAGCTTTAGGCATGTATGAAGTTGCTCCTGAAGATTTTGCATTAACTGAGTTTATATGCATATCTAAGCAACCTCATCAAGAAATAATTAGAAAAGGATTAGACTTAATGAAAAAAGAATTAGGATAATGGGGATAAAATTAAGTCTACATCAATTAAAGGAAAAATTTAAGGGCAATATGTTTGCTCCTGCATTTAATGCATTTCATACTTTTTTATATACACCGAATGATGTAACTAAAGGTGGAACTCATATAAAAGCAGCAGATGATTTGAAAAGAACAATGAACATGGTTATCCTTTCACTAGTTCCATGTCTTTTGTTTGGTATATTCAATGCTGGATATCAGCATTATGCTGCAGTTGATCTTGCTAATGGAATAATTAGAGAAGCCTCGTTTCTAGGTAATTTTATTACTTTGGAAAATTTTCTATTGGGATCAACTAAAGTCCTCCCACTTGTTATAGTATCTTATGTTGTAGGGCTTACTGTTGAATTTATTTTTGCAGTTATAAAGGGTCATGAAGTTGAAGAAGGTTATTTAGTGACCGGCATGTTAGTTCCATTAATTGTCCCAGTTGATCTCCCTCTTTGGATGTTAGCAGTTGCTGTAATTTTTGGAGTTATAATTGGAAAAGAGGTGTTTGGTGGAACAGGAATGAATATTCTAAATCCAGCGCTTACTATTAGAGCTTTTTTATTTTTTGCCTATCCTACATGGATGAGTGGAGATAAAGTATGGGTTCATCAAGCAGTGGAAAGAACAGGTACAGCTGAGGCAATTTCAGGAGAAACAATTTTAGGTATGCATGCTCAGAATATACCTATTGAGATATACGATTTATCAGATATGTTTATTGGGTTTATACCGGGATCTGTAGGTGAAACTTCTAAAATATTAATTATTCTAGGTGCACTATTTTTAATTTTTACAAAGATAGGTTCATGGAGAATAATGCTTAGTACAATCGCAGGCGCTCTTTTTATGGGCTTAATTTTTAATCAAGTAGTTGATCTTGGATGGATTACAGAAACTAGTAAATTTTATGGCTTAATGAGTGTTCCTTTTTGGGAGCATTTGTTAATAGGGAGTATTTTATTTGGAGCAGTTTTCATGGCAACTGATCCAGTAACTGCAGCGCAGACTTTAAAAGGTAAATGGATTTATGGGTTTTTAATTGGTTTTATTTCAATTATGATTAGAGTATTTAATCCTGCTTATCCTGAAGGAGTATTTTTAGCAATATTATTAATGAATGTTTTTGCTCCTACAATTGATCATTATGTTATTCAATCTAATATTAAGAACAGACTTAATAGGATTAAAATAAAAATTAGTTAGAATGGGAATTAATACAGATAAAAACTCATATACAATACTTTTTGCCATAGGGATGGTTATTATTGTAGGTACACTACTTGCTGCTATTGATTCCTCCTTAAAAGAAAAAATAAAAACAAATAAAATTCTTGAGAAACAACAGAATATTCTTTATGCAATTGGAGTAGATGATAATGAAGGTAATAATGTTAGTTTTATTTCTACTGATCAGGCTCCTATCGAATTTGATAAATATGTAGTTAATCAAATTTATATTCAAGGAGGTAAAGTAATTGAAGATGAAGAAGCTTATTTGATTGAAGTAAAAAAGGAAAAGACACTTGCAAAAAATCCAAATTATGATAGAAGATTGCCTTTATTTATTGCTGAAAAGGATCAGAAAAAATATTATGTTGCACCAATAAGAGGAAAGGGTTTATGGAATTCAATTTGGGGTTATGTTGCTATGGATGAAAACATGGTAATTCAAGGAGCTTATTTTGATCACCAGGCAGAAACCCCAGGACTGGGAGCTAATATAAATCAGAGATTTTTTATGGATGATTTCATTGGTGAGAACTTATTGGATTCTAATGGTAATTTTAGAGGAATAACTGTCTCTAAAAAAGATCTTGATCCTAGAAATGAAATAAAGGATGATAATAGGGTAGATGCAATTGCTGGAGCTACCATAACGGGTGATGGTGTTTCCGCAATGATTAAAAGTGATTTAAGATTATACGTACCATACTTTAAAAAATTAAAACAGAATTAGATGGGGTTATTATCAAAAAAAGATAGCAAATTAATATTAGATCCATTATCAGATAATAATCCGATAACTATTCAGGTTCTTGGGATTTGTTCAGCTTTGGCTATCACAGCTGAACTTGAAGCCTCGGTTGTAATGTCTATTGCAGTTTTATTTGTAATGGGGGCAGGTAATGTTGTAATTTCTTTAATAAGAAATATCGTCCCATCCAGAATTAGAATTATTGTCCAATTAATAATTATTGCAACCCTAGTAATTATAGTAGATTTAGTTTTAAAAGCTTATGCTTACGAGTTAAGTAAAACGCTATCTGTATTTGTTGGTCTTATAATTACCAATTGTATAATTATGGGAAGGTTTGAAGCTTTTGCTCTTGGTAATGGTCTATGGAGATCATTCCTTGATGGTATTGGAAATGCATTAGGATATTCTTTAATATTAATAATTGTAGGGTTTTTTAGAGAATTATTAGGGTCAGGAACTCTTTGGGGTTATCCTGTTTTAGGAGATGCTATTGACAAGACTGGATTATATGCCTTTGGATATGAAAACAATGGGTTTATGTTATTATCACCAATGGCACTGATTGTGGTTGGAATTATCATTTGGATTCAACGATCAAAAAGTACTCATTTAATTGAAGATTAAATATGGAACATATAGAATTATTATTTAAATCTATTTTTATCGATAATATGGTATTTGCCACATTCTTAGGGATGTGTTCATATCTAGCAGTTTCCAAAAAAGTTTCTACTGCTAATGGTCTTGGAGCAGCTGTACTTTTTGTATTAACCATTACAGTTCCTTTAAACTGGCTTTTAGATACTTATGTACTACAGGATGGTGCTATGAAATGGTTACACCCAAGCCTTGAAGAATATAATCTTAATTTTTTATCCTTTATATTATTTATTGCCACAATAGCAACAATGGTTCAATTAGTTGAGATTGTTGTTGAAAAATTTTCACCTGCACTTTATAATTCACTAGGAATATTTTTGCCTTTGATTGCTGTTAATTGTGCAATATTAGGAGGTTCATTATTTATGCAGTCAAGAGAGATTCCTTCAATTGAACTAGCATTAACCTATGGAATTGGATCAGGAATAGGCTGGTGGTTGGCAATTTTAGCCATTGCATCAATTCGTGAAAAAATTAGGTATTCCAATGTACCTGCTCCATTAAGAGGTCTTGGAATTACGTTTATTATAACAGGATTGATGGCTATTGGTTTTATGAGTTTTGGAGGAATGTTAACAGGAGGAGATGAGGCTCCAAAAACTACTCAAAAAGAAATAGTTTTAGATTCAGATAGTGAAGATTATATCGCTGAAGAAGATCAAATACTTATGGATACAAATAATGATATAGAGTAAAGTATGATACTAGCAACTTCTATTTCGAAATCTATAATTCTAGTAATAGGTATATTATTAACAGTTACATTATTGTTAATATTAATGCTCTTATTTGTTAAGGAAAAACTCTCTCCTTCAGGCCCTGTTAAAATTAATATTAACGGAAAAAAGGAAATTGAAGTTAATTCTGGAGATTCTTTACTTACAACACTTAGTTCTCAAAAGATATTTTTACCATCTGCCTGTGGAGGAGGTGGTACCTGCATTCAATGTGAATGTCATATTAATTCTGGAGGAGGAGAGGCATTACCAACAGAAACCCCACACTTTACTAGAAAAGAGCTGCAGTCTGGAGCTAGACTTGCATGTCAAGTAAAAGTTAAACAGGATATGGACATTAGCATTCCTGATGAGGTTTTTGGTATAAAAAAATGGGAAGCTACAGTAGTTAGAAACTATAATGTTGCATCATTTATTAAAGAATTTGTTGTCCGAATTCCAGAAGATATGGGATATAAGGCAGGAGGCTATATACAAGTAGAAATCCCAGAAACTGAGGTGAAATTTTCTGATATAGAAATTGAAGCTCATCCAGAAGAGCACGATTCTCCAGACAAGTTTAAGGCTGAGTGGGATAAATTTAATTTATGGCCATTAGTAATGAAGAATTCTGAAATAACTGAAAGAGCATATTCTATGGCTTCATATCCCGCAGAAGGTAGGGACATAATGTTAAATGTAAGAATAGCTACTCCTCCTTGGGACAGAGATAAGAACTCTTGGATGAATGTAACCCCTGGTATTGCATCTTCATATATGTTTTCAAGAAAACCGGGAGATAAAGTGACTATTTCAGGCCCATTTGGCGAGTTTTTCATCAATGATTCTGAAGCTGAAATGTTGTATGTTGGTGGAGGTGCTGGGATGGCTCCATTAAGGTCTCACCTATATCATTTATTTAATACTTTGAAGACTGGAAGAAAAGTTACTTACTGGTATGGAGGAAGATCTAGAAGAGAATTATTCTATCTTGACCATTTTTATAAACTTGAAAAATCTTTTTCAAATTTCAAATTTTATATATCTCTTTCTGAACCTCTTCCTGAAGATAATTGGAAAATTAAAAAAGACATTAATTCTAAAGGAGATGGTTTTGTTGGTTTTATTCATAATTGTGTTATTGATAACTACCTAAATTATCATGAATCTCCTGAAGATATTGAACTATATTTCTGTGGCCCACCGCTAATGAATCAGGCTGTTCAAAAAATGGGTGAAGATTTTGGCATTCCTGATGAGAATATCAGATTTGATGATTTTGGTATTTAGTCTAAGGATAAAAGTTTATGAACAGAGTTATTGTATTTCTTTTTTTTATATTTTCTTGTAATCAGAATCCGAAAACAACTTTACAAGGGATAGCATTTGGCACTTCATACTCTGTCCAGTACTTTTCAGAAGATCAGATAGATTATTCTATTCAATTGGATAGCATATTTGATTTAATAAATAATTCTATGTCAACTTATATTGACACTTCTATTATCTCTAGAATCAATAATAATGAGCCTGTAAAGGCTGATAATCATTTTGTTAATGTATTTAATGCCTCAAAAAAGATATTCGATAAAACAAAGGGAAAATTTGATCCTTCAGCAGGTATATTAGTAAACTTTTGGGGTTTTGGACCTAAGTTTACTAATATACCTGTTGATTCATTAGCATTAGACAATTTAAAATTACTTGTTGGATTTGAGAAATTTAAGATAGGTGATACAAATATTATTTTAAGACCAAAAAATTCATTTTTAGATTTTAACGCTATTGCAAAAGGTTATACAGTAGATTTAATATCGGGTTTTTTAGATGATAATAATATTGACAACTATTTAGTAGAGATTGGAGGTGAACTAAGAGCAAAAGGATCAAATCTTTCTAAAAAAAATAGTTGGATTATTGGAATTGATGAACCTAGATATGATGATAGTCAAAATATTTTTATAACAACTGAATTAAATAATTTAGCAATGGCAACTTCTGGTGTTTATAGAAAATATAAAACTGATTCAAATGGCAGAAAGTATGCTCATATTTTAGACCCTATATCAGGATTACCTGCCAAAACAAATATTTTAAGTGTTTCAGTTGTATCAGAAACTTGTATGGAAGCTGATGCATATGCTACAGCATTACATCTAATGAACATAAAAGAAATAGAAGACTTTCTTGATAAGAATAAAGATATTAGCGTATATATAATTTATGAAAATAAAAATAGAGAGATGATTGGTAAAGCTTATAATGATTTTTAGAATTAGATAATCTTACTTCTTACACACAGGAATTATTTCAGTTGGTGATAGGCAATATTTTGTAATCTCTTTATCACTAAGTTTATTGGCATATTTTACTTTTTTTACAGAAAAACCAACAGATTTTAGTCTTTCAAAATAATCCATTCCATAAATTCTAACATGGTCATATTGTCCAAACATTCTATTTCTTTCTTTGGGACTCTTTATTGATCTATCTTCATAAGTGTTTTCTCTTTTTGAATCTATAGGAATTTGAAAAATACCTATTCCTCCTTTTTTTAGGACTCTATATAATTCACTCATTGCTTTTAGGTCATCCTCTATGTGTTCTAATACATGATTACAAAGTATAAAATCATATGTATCATCTTTTAGGGGAAGATTACAAATATCAGCTTTTATATCAGCTAGTGGTGAATTCAAATCAATAGTATCATATAAGATATTATTAGATTTTTTAAATATTTCATAGAATGCTGGTTCTGGAGCAAAGTGTAATAATTTGACTTTGTTACTAAAAATTTTAGTTTCATTTTTTAAATAAAGCCATAACATTCTATGTCTTTCTAATGAATATGTGGAAGGGGATAGAGCATTTTTTCTGACATTATTATATCCATAAGGAATAAATTCTCTAAAACTCTTTCCATCAATAGGATCCGTATACTTATCTCCTTTGAGATATAATCTAATAATTGGTTTAACAAAAGTACTGATCCTTGTTAAAATAGTTCTAGGAATATAATTTAAAATAAGTTTGATTATTGATTTCATTTATTTAAAAAAATTATGAAATTCTTTTTCTTCGTTAGATTTTATTCCAAGAACTTCATAAATAAATTTGAAGGTTGATAATATTTCTGGTTTACCATCTATAATGGCTATGTTATGTTCAAAATGTGCACTTGGCTTATTATCTTGAGTAGTAATTGTCCATCCATCATTATGTTGAAAAATTTTGTGGGTTCCCTGATTAATCATAGGTTCTATAGCTACTGTCATTCTATTTTTAAATTTTTTTCCAATTCCTTTTCTCCCATAGTTTGGCATTTCAGGTTTCTCATGCATAACTTTCCCAATACCATGCCCAACTAATTCTCTTACAACTCCAAATCCATTTTTTTCACAATGATTTTGAATTGCATATCCTACATCACCTACTCTATTACCTTTTTTAAACTCCCTCATACCAATATATAATGACTCTTTTGTAATGTTCAGTAGTCTTTGGGTTTCTTCAGGAACTTCTCCAACTGTAAATGTATATGCATGATCTCCATAATAACCGTCTTTTAATACACCGCAGTCTATTGAAATTATATCTCCATTTTTTAATGGTTTATTATTTGGAATTCCATGTACTACTTGAGAATTTGGACTTACACATAATGTATTTGGGAAACCATATAACCCTAAAAATCCAGGGATAGCATTATTAGATCTTATAAAATCTTCTGCAATTTTGTCTAATTTTAATGTTGTTACTCCTTCTTTTATTTCTTTTGCAATTAATCCAAGAGTTTTTGAAACTAATAGAGCGCTTTCTCTGATGAGTTTAATTTCTTCAATATCTTTTATTATACCCATAATATTTATTTCAAAAGGGAATCTTGAGTCATGTCATCAGGAATTTCAATACCCATTAGTTCTAAAATAGTTGGTGCAATATTTGCCAAAATCCCACTATTAATGCTTTTTAAATCATTATCAATTAAAATTACTGGAACTAGATTGTTTGTATGTGCAGTATTTGGTGATCCATCAGGATTAGACATTGTTTCACAATTTCCATGATCTGCAATTAGTAATATGCTGTAATCACTATTTATTGCAGTATTTACAATTTCTTTTACACATTTATCAATTGCTTCACATGCCTTTATCGCTGCACTCATTATTCCTGTATGACCAACCATGTCACCATTAGCAAAATTTAAGCAAATAAAATCATGGAACTGACCCTTAATTTCTTTAATTAATGCTTCTGCCACTAAAAATGCACTCATTTCTGGTTTTAAATCATAGGTAGCTACTTTAGGTGAATCTTTCAGTATCCTTTTCTCACCATCAAAAGGTTTTTCTCTTCCACCAGAAAAGAAAAATGTAACGTGAGGATATTTTTCAGTTTCAGAGATTCTAAGTTGTTTTTTATTATTTTTTTCTAATACCTCACCTAATGTATTTTTAATATTTTTTTTATTATAAATAACTTTAATCCCTGAAAAAGAAGTATCATAATTCGTCATTGTTACAAAATAAAGATTCATGTCATTAACTTGGAATTGTGAAAATGTTCTTTGAGTTAATGCCCTAGTTAGTTGCCTCCCTCTATCTGTTCTAAAATTAAAGAAAATGACTACATCATTTTTCCCTATATTTCCTACAGGGTTCATTGATTCATCAACTTTAATTATTGGTTTTAGGAATTCATCAGTACAATCATTAGAATAATTTTCTTTTATTTCTTTACATAGATTATTGGCTTTTATTCCCTTTCCACTAGTTACTGCATCATATGCTAATTTTGTTCTTTCCCATCTATTATCTCTATCCATTGCAAAATATCTACCAGTAACCGATGCTAAAAAAGTATTCTTATCAACTAAAAATTTCTCTAGATTATTAATATCATTATAACCTGATTTTGGATCTACATCTCTTCCATCAGTAAAAGCATGAATATATGATTTGAAATTATATTTTGAAGACAGCTTAATTAGTTCGTATAAATGATCTTGATGAGAATGTACGCCTCCATTACTAACTAGTCCTAAAAAATGAACAGCACTATTATTCTCTTCAGCATATTTAAATGCATCAATTGTAACTTCATTATTTCTAAATTCCTTCTTATCAATTGATTTATTAATTTTTGCAAGCTCTTGTAATACAATTCTTCCTGCACCAAGATTTAGATGTCCAACTTCACTATTTCCCATTTGACCATCAGGTAAACCAACACTAATTCCATCTGTTTTTAGATTGGCATTTGGGTAATTATCATATAAATTATCAATAAAAGGAGTATTTGCTTGGTCGATAGCAGAAATTTTGGAGTCTTTTGATTTACCCCATCCATCTAAAATCATTAAAATAACCTTTTTGTTCATAGAGCCTTACAAATAAGGTCCAAAGATAAAATAAATCAAACCTAATAGAGTAGTTTATTTAAATTAAACTCAGGTTCTATTTCATGGGGAGTATAATCTTTTTTAAAAATTCTAGCCGTATTTGGACCTTTAAGAATTATGTTGTTTTCTTGAACTTGTAGATAACTTCTTTCTCTAAGGCCAATTACTATTTGATTATTAAACTTATGAAATTCTTTAATTCTTATTTCTCTACTCTCACCCATATGTTTACTTCCTTTAATTAGGTCTATATAGTGCGGGTTAATATTAAATGGAATAAGATTTAGACTTTTTAAGCTAGAAGGATGTACAATTGGCATATCATTAGTTGTTCCTATGCTGATTCCACAAATATTTGTCCCTGCACTAGTCCCTAAGAGTGGAGTTCCAGAATTAACTTTTTTTATTATCGGTTTTATTAGATTATACCTCTGAATAGAGTCAAGTAATAAGAATGAATTACCTCCACCAATAAAGATTCCATCACATCTATTAATATTTTCAATAGGGTTATTAGAATCATCAATTCCAAAAACACTCAAGTTTAATTGTTCGAATGTATCTTTAACAATGTTTGTATATGATTTATAGGGAATACCGTTAGGTCTTGCATAAGGAATAAATAAAATATTTTTAGAGTTTGAGAAAAGATTCTTAATTACTGGAAACAAATACTCCAAGTATTCACTCCCATAAATTGTGGAAGTACTTGCCAATATCATTTTTTTCATAAAAAAAACTAAATAAGTTTACTACAAATAAACTTACTCATTATATTTGTATAATGCTATTAAGCCAATTTTATTTATTTATAAGCGGTGCCGAGATTGCTATGATCTTATTTATAGCTGTGCTTATAATGGGTGCAGATAAAATACCAGAATTTGCAAGATCCTTAGGAAAAGGTATTAATGAAGTAAAACATGCCACTAATGAGATAAAGGGTGAAATAAAAAAATCATCATCAGAGTTAGACAATAAATCTTCAAATATTACAAAAGAAATAAAAAAAGTAAAAGAAGATATAGATTCAATTTCATCTTCAATAAAGAGAGATTTATAACTCTACTTTTTTCTACTTATACTAATTCCATCTCTAATAGGAAGTATTATAGTTTCCATATCACTTCTTTGATTTATTAGTTTGTTAAATTTATCTATCTCTTGTGTGCTTAAGTCGTCATCGGATATAGACTTAATTACTTTTCCACTCCACAAAACATTATCAGTAATTAAAACACCATTAGTATTCAATTTATTTGCCAATAGCTCAAGATAATTAGTGTAATTCTCTTTATCTGCATCAAGAAATATTAGATCAAATTTTAAATTAATAGTATCTATTAGATCTATTGCATTTCCAAGATGTTGAAAAATTTTATCCCCGTAACCTGACTTATTAAAGTATTCTCTTTGAAAATTATATAATTCTTCATTGTTATCAATGGTATGCAATTCTCCTGAATCTCTAATTCCTTCAGCTAAGCACAAAGTTGCATACCCAGTATATGTTCCAACTTCAAGAATATATTTTGGTTTAGTTAGTTTTGAAATCATACTTAATATTCTTCCTTGATAACTTCCACTCAACATTCTTGGATTTAGAATTTTTAATTTTGTATTTCTTGAGAGTTCTTTAAGCAGATTTGATTCTTCAACAGAATGATTTTTTATATAATCATATATTTCCTTAGGAATAAAATTCATTTTTAAGACAAGCTATTTGTTATTAATTAAATGTTCAAAAGAATTACTAAACTTCTTAAATCTTGGATTAGATACTTTTATTATATAGATATTATTCATATTATTTTTTTTAAAATCTTGATGATAATCTTCTCCAATCCAAAACCTTTGAAATGGATATAGTTCAGCTGCTACATTTAATAAAAACTTTTCTTCTAGAGAGATAATTTTATTATTAGCTATTGTTTTTTGTTCTTCATTTTGAAAAAATATAATTGATCTATATTGAGATCCATTATCTGGCCCTTGACCATTTATTTGTTCAATGTCCTGTGACCCAAAATAAACGTTAACTAGTTGACTAAAACTAATGATCTTTGGATTATAAATTACTTCTATAGTTTCAGCATGTCCAGTTGTTTCGGTGTTCACTAACTGGTATGTTGGATTTTTAGTAAATCCACCAGAGTACCCGCTATTAACTTCTATTACACCTTTTAAACTCTCATAAATAACTTCAACACACCAAAAACAACCACTTGCAAAATATGCTTTATGAATTGTGTCATTATTTACTGCATTAGGATATGATTTCTTAATAGTATTTAGTTTGGATGTATACTCTTGAGCATAACTATAGTTTATATATAGGAATAGAAATAAATAAAATTTTATTGATAGAGATTTCATTACATAAAAAAAGCTCCTAAATATAGAAGCTTTTTTTTTAATTATAATAGTTTAGAATAAGTTTTTATAATTTAGAAAATAACTTTTCCATTTTTTTTGTTTGCTCATTTGCAAGTACTTCATCAACTAAAATTCTACCACTATGTTCATCAGTTATAATTTTTTTTCTAGAAGCAATTTCCATTTGAACTTGTGGTGGAATAGTAAAATATGACCCCCCAGCTGCTCCTCTTTCAATAGGCACTATTGCCAATCCATTTTTTACATTAGCTCTTATTCTATTATAAGCAAAAATCAATCTATCCTCAATTTTTTTCTTATAAGTTTCAGATTTTTTTAGCAATAGAGTTTCTTCTTTTTCAGTCTCTTTCAAGATTGTATCTAATTCACTTTTTTTGTGTTTTAAGTGTTTAGTCTTTTCAGAAGAAATAGATTTTATTTCATCAATTGATTCATTTTTTTGCTCAATTTGTGCCTTAAACTCATTAATATTTTTTTCAGCTAATTGAATTTCAAGATCTTGATATTCAGTTTCCTTTGTTAATGAATCAAATTCTCTATTATTTCTCACATTTTTTTGCTGTTCAACATATTTCTTTATTAATACTTTTGCCTCAGCTATTAAATTCTTTTTAATTGAAATACGTTCATCAATTTCCTCAAGTCCTTGTTTGAGTTTCTCAATTCTCTTTTTTATACCTTCTATTTCATCTTCTAAATCTCTAACTTCTAGAGGAAGTTCTCCTCTTATATCATGAATTTTATCTATTTGTGAATCAATCAATTGTAAATTATATAGAGATCTAAGTTTATCTTCTACTGTTATTTCTTTCTTTTTAGCCATCTTAACTATACATTATTGGGTTAGTATTTGTTTTTGATAAAACGATCGCAAAATTAGGAATTTTTTTTGTAAGAAAGTTAAAGATTAATTTTTTTGTGTATTGTTCGCTTTCATAATGACCAATATCTACTAATAACAGCTTGTTTTCTGCCTTAAAATAATCATGATACTTTAAATCTGATGTAACAAAAGCATCAGCACCACTATTGATTGCATTTTCAATTGCAAAACTTCCTGATCCTCCTAAAACAGCTATTTTATGTACTTTCTTCCCTAATTTTCTTGAATGTTTGATCGATTTAGACTTCATTTTCTTCTTTAAAAAACTTAAGAATTTGTTTTCATCCATAGCTGAATCAAGTTCACCGATCATTCCCATACCTATATTTTGATTATAATTATCTAATGAACAAATTTCATATGCAACTTCTTCATATGGATGATTTTCTTTTAATGTTTTAATCACTTTTTTCTCAAGGTGTTTAAGAAAAGTTATATTTACACATACTTCTTTTACTTCAGTGTGTCTTAGTTTATTTCCAATTTTTGGATTTGACTTTTTGTTACCTTTAAATGAGCCAATACCTTCATAAGAAAAACTACAATTATCATATTTTCCTAAAGAACCACCTCCAATTTTAAATATTTCTGATTTAAGTAAATCTACATTGTCTGACGGAATATAGGTAGTCAATTTTTGTATAGTATTTTCTTTTGGAATTAAAATTTTATAGTTTTTTATTCCAAGTTTTTTACATATTGCACTATTTACTCCCTTTATTGAGTTGTCAAGTGATGTGTGCATTGCAATTACTGATATACTATTCTTTATTGCTTTATGAATTACTCTTTCAACATATGTGTTAGTGGTAACACTTTTTATATCATTAAAAATAATAGGATGAAAACTAATAACTAAATTACATTTTGATTTTATTGCTTCATCAATTACTGATTCGGTAGAGTCTAGTGTAACTAGTATTCTGTTAACTTTTTGATTATAATCACCTATTATTAGGCCTACATTATCAAATTCTTCTGCGTAGCAAAAAGGAGAGAACTCATCTATATAATCTATTACTTCTTTGACAATCATATATATTTATATTTTTTTCAAAGATAAATAATTACTTTAGTTGCTGTGAAAATGATTAAAAAAATATTGTTTTGGATGTTTAGCATTCCTTTTTCATTAGTTACTGAAATAAGAAATTTTCTATATAATATTGGAATATTAAAATCATCTGAATTTAATATTCCAATAATATCTATTGGTAATCTAGTTTTAGGGGGATCAGGAAAAACCCCAACTATTGAATATTTAGTTAGGCTACTAGCTTATAATTATAAAGTTGCTGTATTAAGTAGGGGGTATGGTAGAAAATCAACTGGGTTCATTTTAGCTGACACTAATTCAGATGCTAGTTTAATAGGAGATGAGCCAATGCAGTATTTTAGAAAATTTAAAAATATCATTGTATCAGTAGACTCTAATAGAGTTAGAGGAATTAATAAGCTAATTAATTTAAACTTAAAGCCTGAAGTAGTGTTATTAGATGATGCTTTTCAACATAGAAAAGTAAAACCTGGAATATCAATATTGCTAACAGACTTTAATAATTTATATTCAGAAGATAATATTTTTCCTTTAGGTAATTTGAGAGAGTCAATAGGAAATGCAAGTAGGGCTGATATTATAATTGTAACAAAATGTGATAAGAACATAAATAAAGATCAAAAAAGGCATATAATTCAAAAACTTAACATTGGTGATAATCAAAAAATTTATTTTAGTTCAATCAAGTATTCTAAAATGGTTTATGATAAAGAAAATTCAAAATCAATCATTGAATTTAAGAACGTAAAATTTACTCTTGTTACTGGAATTGCAGATAGCACTTATTTAATTAATTATTTAAATGATAATGAATATAATTTTAACCATATATCTTTTAAAGATCATCATGATTTTTCTAATTCAGATATAATAAAAATTAATAAAAATGATTTAATTATTACTACTGAAAAGGATTATGTAAAATTATTTACAAAAATTACTAGTGTCTTATACTACTTACCTATAGAATTTGTTATAGATAATGAAGTAGATTTTAATAAGCAAATATTAGATTATATTCAGATTGGAAATTCTTAATGAATATGTTTTTGAGCTTTATAAGATGATCTTACTAATGCACTGCTTTCTACATGTCTAAATCCCATTTTTAGACCTATTTCTTTATATTCTTTAAATTCTTCAGGAGTTACAAACCTTTGTACTTGAAGATGTTTTTTACTGGGTTGAAGGTACTGTCCAATAGTTACTATGTCAACGTTTGCTTCTTTAAGCTCATTCAATGTTTCAATTACTTCTTCCTTAAATTCTCCAAGTCCCAGCATTATACCTGATTTTGTTCTTCTTTGACCAGCATCCTTTAAATATTTTAAAACTTCTAAACTTCTATCATACTTAGCTTGAATTCTTACTTGTTTTGTTAACCTTCTTACAGTTTCAATATTGTGTGAAATAACCTCAGGTCTTATATTTATTAGTCTATCAATATGTTCGTGTATTCCTTGGAAATCAGGAATTAATGCTTCAATTGTAATTTCAGGATTGTATTCTCTAACCTTTTTAATGGTTTTAACCCACAATTTACTTCCCATATCATCTTTTAAATCATCTCTGTCTACACTAGTTAAAACGGCATGTTTAATCTTCATTATCTGAATTGATTTAGCGACTTTTTCAGGTTCTTCCCAGTCTACAGGATCTGGTCTTCCTGTTTTAACTCCACAAAATTTACATGAGCGAGTACATATGTTTCCTAGAATCATGAATGTAGCAGTGCCTTCGCCCCAACATTCCCCCATATTTGGACAACTTCCAGAAGCACAAATAGTATGCAGATTATATTTGTCAACTAGATTTCTTAATTGAGTGTATTTATCTCCAATAGGTAGTTTCACTCTCAGCCATTTTGGCTTAGGCTGATGTTTGACTTTTTTCTTTGAAAGGTCAACTTTATGCCAAGTCAAATTTTCTTTAATTTCAGTTGAATTTTCTGATATTTTATTTTGATTTACCATCAGCAGTGTAAAGATATAAACTATAAATTGAAATTATATCCCTTTTACTAAAAACCATAAACTAAATCCTATAAGAAATATGATTCCAAGTATACTTAGTATATGTAATTTTATTGAAGGCCTATATTCTTTAGGCGTATGCTCGCTACTTATTAAAATATAATTAATTATAGCATAAAAAGGAGCTGTTAGAAATGACAGGATAGTAGCAATTTTAATTAGTAGTCCCATTTTTGATGAAAATAAAAAGAATATAAAAATAGTTCCAACAGATAAAATTACCAACCAAAACAGGTATCCATGCTTAAAATCTTTATTAATTAAGAGCTTAGTTGTTCTATTCATAGATCTTGGGGAAGCATCTAGAGTAGTAATAGTAGTGCTTAACATAGTGGTAAATGCAGCTATTCCAATAATGTAATAGGACCATTCACCAAGACTTGAAGTATACATTTCAATTAGTTGGTTAGAAAAAAGACTTGCAGATGTGCTAAATGATATATCACCTCCAAACATTACTAGATATCCTAAAGACATAAATGCAACACCTAATATCACTGTGCCAATATAACCAACATTAAAATCAAATAGTGAGGATTTATAAGTGAAATTTTTATTAGTTTTTTGTTTTTCTAGGGACCATAAGGAATGCCAAACAGAAACATCTAATGGAGCTGGCATCCATCCCATAAATGCTATAAGAAAAGCTATTTCTACAGTAATTTCTGGCAAGAACTGGGATAAAATTATTTCATTAGTATTGTTGTTGAATGCCATTAAAGTAGCGAAGATTGTACTGATAGCTAAAAGAATAATTACATACTTTATTAATTTATCAAGGAGTTTATATTTACCAAAAAATAAAACTATTGAACAAATTATAATAATGATTATTGTCCATACTTCAGTGCTAAAAAGCCCATTAGTAAGGGATGCAGCCAATCCTGCTGTAACAATTGTTACAGCAGTTTGTATTGTAAACATTGTGGCTAGAGTAATTATAGCATATGCAATTAGTATGCCTCTACCCAATTTATAATACCCGTCTAGTAGACTTTCTCCCGTTGCACTTGCATATCTAGGCCCATATTGAAAAAATGGATATTTAAATATATTTACAAGGATTAATGCCCAAAGTAATCCCATACCAAATTCTGCTCCTGCTCTTGTTGATTGTACTAGATGAGAAACCCCTATAGCTGCTCCTGCAAATAATAAACCTGGTCCTAATTTTTTTAGAAGTTTATTAATTTTTGGTATCACAATCTTTGAATTGATCTGGAGTTTTTCCACAAAACCCACATGGTTCATTAGATTTGTTTAATAATGGATTTTGACTTGCACAGGTTCCAACAAATTCACCATCTTTTTTCGCCCATATTTTAATACTAATTCCAACAATACATAATCCAAGAATAATTACAGTAATTAGGGCTAGTATCATATAACAAAGATAGATTTTTTATATAATATTCACTTCAGCTTCTAACTCAATATCAAAAATTAATTTAATAGCTTTTTGTATACTAATTGACAAATTTAATATATCACTTCCTTTAGCAGATTTATAATTAACTAAAACTAATGCTTGATCTTTATGAACGCCATAATCTCCAAAAGTCTTTCCTTTAAAACCAGCTTTTTCGATTAGCCATGCTGCAGGTATTTTATATTTATTTTTATCAAAACTATAGAATGGTACATTACTAAAATTAGATTTGAGTTCTTCAATTTTGTCTATGGAAACAATGGGGTTTTTAAAAAAACTACCACTATTCCCCGTTTTATCAGGATCAGGCAATTTTTCATTTCTAATTTTAATTACGGCACTAGAAACATCTTGTATAGTTGGGGATTTTATATTTGATTCATCAAGTTTATCCTGAATTCCTTTATAATTTAAATTTAAATTATGTTTTTTGTTAGTTAATTTTAGTTTAATACTAATTACGATATAGTTATTATTTTTTTTGAAAATTGAATTTCTATATTTGAATTGACAATCTTTGTTGTCAAATGTTTTTATCTTTCCCGTTTCTCTATTTATTGCATCACAAGAAATTATCACATCTTTTAACTCTGTCCCATAGGCTCCAATATTTTGAATAGGTGCTGCACCAACACTGCCAGGAATTAAAGATAAATTTTCAATACCTCCAAGATCTCTTTTCAAACACCATTGGACAAGAGAATGCCAATTTTCACCAGCGAATGCTACTATTTCTGTAATATTATTTTTCTTACTTTCTTCATGAATTCCTTTAATATTTATATGAATTACTAATCCTTTAATATTTTTAGTTATTAATATATTACTACCTCCACTTAGGATATATTTGCTTGGATATTTCTTGAATTTTAGAACTTCAACTAATTCATCTAAACTCTTTACAGAAACAAAATTTTCTGCAATAGCATCAATCTTAAAGCTATTGTATTTCTTAAGAGAAAAATTGGTTAGAACTTCCATTAATTATGGTATTGAATTAATGCTTTTTTTAGAATATTTATTGCTGAGATTAAATCTTTTTCATTTAGAACATAAGCAATTCTTATTTGATTTTTTCCAATCTCTTTTGATGAGTAAAATCCTTGAGCTGGAGCAACCATTACAGTTTGGTTATTTACAGAGAAACTTTCAAGCAACCATTTAGCAAAATCATTAGCATCATCAATAGGTAATTGAACAATACAATAAAAAGCTCCTTTTGGAGTAGAGACCTTAATTCCAGGTATTTTGTTGAGCTCATTAATTAAGACATCTCTTCTCTTTTTATATTCTTCAATAACATCATTAAAATATTTTTCTGGAGTATCCAGAGCAGCGAGACTAGCAATTTGAGCTAAAGTAGGAGGAGACAATCTTGCTTGAGCAAATTTTAAGACTGTTTTAATTAACTCTTTATTTCTAGAAACTACACATCCAATCCTAGCACCACACATACTATATCTTTTTGACACTGAATCAATCATTATAGCATTTTGGTTTATGGAATCCTCTTCCATAATTGAATAGTGCTTATACCCATCATAAGTAAATTCTCTATACACTTCATCTGCAATAAGAAATAAATCATATTCTTTAACAATATCAACAAGTTTTTTTATTTCATCTTTAGAGTAAAGATAACCAGTTGGATTGTTTGGATTACAAATAAGTATTGCTTTTGTTTTAGAATTTATAAGCTTTTTAAATTCACTAATTTTTGGTAGAGAAAAATTATCATCAATTGTTGAAGTAATAGGTGCAATTTTAATTCCATTTGCAATAGAAAATCCATTATAATTAGCATAGAAGGGTTCAGGAATAATTATTTCATCTCCAGGATCCATTATGCTTCCTAAAGTGAAAAATAAAGCTTCACTAGCCCCGCTGGTAACTATTATATTTTTTTGATTTACTATTACATTTTTTTTTGAATAATATTCAGCCAATTTTACTCTATAATTTTCTGAACCTTCAGATCTACTATAAGCTAGAACTTTTATATTTGAATTTTTTACTGCTTGAATTGCTTGTTTAGGGGTTTCTATATCTGGCTGGCCAATATTAAGCTGAAATACTTTTAAACCTCTTTTTTTTGCATCCTCTGCATAGGGAACCAGCTTTCTAATTGGAGATTCAGGCATTGATTTTCCTTTTATAGAAATATTTGGCATTTGAAAATTTTTAGTCTAATTATTAAGTAATGAAATAGAGGAAGTAAGCAAAACTCATTAATATTCCTCTTCAATCAAGCTTTTTGATTTTTTTTCTAAACCAGTACTATTAACCTTATTAGTTACTTTTCCAGTAATTCTCAAAATTACAGTAGAGTTTTGAGCATTTGAACTTACATATATAGATTTTCTGATTAAACCAATTCTATTTGTATCATATTTGACCTGTATTTTTTCTGATTCACCTGGTAGTACAGGTTTATTAGGCTTCTTTGGAATTGTACATCCACATGTTGATTTTACATTCGTAATTATTAAGGGAGAATTACCATCATTTGTAAACTTAAAATCTCGAATCCCATTTGAGCCTTTTTCAATTACCCCATAATCAATTTCTGTAGTTTCAAAATTAATTTTAGCAATTTTTTCTTGAGAAAATAAATTAAAATTTAAACCTATAGCAAAAATAATTAATAATATTTTTTTCATTATGTTTAGTTAAAAAATTAGACAGATAAATATAATTATAATTACCCAGATAAAGAAATATGAGTATTTTTGTATTCAATCATAAATAAAAAAAATGAGTATCAGTTCTAACTACAATTTTAAAAATATTGAAGATAAGTGGTATTCATATTGGATTAAGAATAATTTTTTTCATTCTCAGCCAGATAAAAGAGAACCTTATACTATTGTAATTCCACCACCTAATATTACAGGAATTTTGCATATGGGACATATGCTAAATAATACTATTCAAGATATTTTAATAAGAAGGGCTAGGTTATTAGGAAAAAATGCATGTTGGATTCCAGGAACAGACCATGCATCTATTGCTACTGAAGCAAAGGTTGTAGAAAGTTTAAAAGAAAAGGGGATAGAAAAAAATGATTTAAGCAGAGATGAGTTTATCAAACATGCATGGGACTGGAAGGGAAAGTATGGGGATATTATTCTTGATCAATTAAAAAAAATTGGTTGTTCTTGTGACTGGGATAGAACCAGGTTTACTCTAGATGAGAACATGAATAAATCCGTAATTTCTGTTTTTATAGATCTATATAATAAAGGTTTAATATATCGTGGATATAGAATGATTAATTGGGATCCTAAAGCACAAACAACTCTTTCAGATGAGGAAGTTAATTATATTGAAAAGAGAGATTTACTTTACTATGTTAAATATAAAATTGAAGGTGAAGAAGATTATGTAACTATTGCAACTACAAGGCCAGAGACAATTTTGGGAGATACTGCAATTTGTGTGAATTCAAAAGATGATCGATATAAAAAATTAAAAGGTAAACATGCGATAGTACCTATAGCAGAAAGGAAAGTTCCGATTATTTTTGACGATTATGTTGACATTGAGTATGGGACAGGATGTTTAAAGGTAACTCCAGCTCATGATATTAATGACAAACTAATTGGCGACAGACATGACCTGCAATTTATAGACATATTTAATGATGATGCTACACTGAACAAGCATGGTCTTCATCATCAAGGAAAGGATCGATTCAAGGCAAGGAAAGATATTATACTTGAGCTAGATAAATTGGGTATTTTAGAAAAGCAAGAGGAAATTACTCACAATGTTGGAATAAGTGAAAGAACAAATGAAATCATAGAGCCAAAATTTAGTTATCAATGGTTTTTAAAAATGGATAATCTAGCTAAGCCGGCAATTAATTCAGTGTTAGCAGAAAATGAAATTAAGTTATATCCAAAGAAGTTTGAAAAAACATTTAAACATTGGATGGAAAATATTAGAGACTGGAATATATCAAGACAGCTTTATTGGGGACATCAAATTCCAGCATATTTTTATGGAAATGAAAAGGATGATTTTGTAATTGCTCAGGATATAGAAAAAGCAATTGATTTAGCAAAAGAAAAAACGGGAAATAAAAGTTTAACTATAAACGATTTAAAACAAGAAGAAGATGTTCTGGATACATGGTTCTCCTCATGGCTATGGCCTATTAGTGTATTTGATGGCATAAATAACCCAGACAATGAGGATTTTAATTATTATTATCCTACATCAGATTTGGTTACAGGTCCTGATATAATATTCTTTTGGGTAGCTCGAATGATAATTGCTGGTTATGAGTTTAAGAAAAACAAACCATTTAACAATGTTTACTTCACTGGCATAGTTCGTGATAAGCAAAGAAGAAAAATGAGTAAATCATTAGGAAATTCACCAGATGCTTTGAAATTGATTTCAGAATATGGAGCTGATTCCGTAAGAGTTGGATTAATGATGAGTTCATCAGCAGGAAATGATTTATTATTTGATGAGTCTTTATGTAATCAGGGCAGATTTTTTACTAATAAAATATGGAATTCTTTTAGACTAATTGATGGTTGGGAGATTAAGGATATTGATCAGCCAGAATATTCTTCTGTGGTATTAGAGTGGTATGATAATAAATTTCAACATGTACTATCTCAAATTAATGATCATTTCGATAAGTTTAGAATTAGTGATGCACTAATGTGTGTGTATAAATTGATATGGGATGATTTCTGCTCAGTATTGCTTGAAATTATTAAGCCAGAATTTGCTAAGCCAATTGATAAGAAAACATATGCTTCTTTAATTTTAATTTTTGAAAACAACTTAAAAATATTGCATCCATTTATGCCTTTTATTTCAGAAGAACTTTGGCAATCTGTAAACAAAAGAAAAGTAGATCAGGCATTAGTTGTTTCAAGTTGGCCTGATTCTAAGTCGTACAATAATAAAATTATTGAAGAATTTAAATTTGTTTCCGATGTAATAACTTCCATTCGATCACTAAGAAAAAAACATAATATTTCCTTTAAAGAAAGTATAGAATTAAGTGTTATAAACAATGAGGGAATATCTGATAAATATGATTCAATTATAAAAAAAATATGTAATGTTAATGCTGTATTATATGTAAAGAATGAAGTCAAAGGTGTTATTTCATTTAGAATGAATACAAACATCTATTTTATTCCATTATCTACTGAAGTTGATGTTAAAGATGAGATATTAAAATTGGAGAATGAATTAAATTATAACTCAGGTTTCTTAAAATCAGTTGAAAAGAAATTATCTAATAAGAAATTTGCAGAAAATGCTCCTGAAAGTGTTATAGAAATTGAAAAAAAGAAGAAGTCAGATGCTATGGCTAAAATTGATCTAATCAAAGAAAGTATTAAGAAATTAAAAGGTTAGTTTTCTGCAATAACTGAAATACTTCCTTTAACTTTTTGATTTATTTTAACATTTAGTTTAGTATTTAATGGAAGGAAAAGATCGATTCTAGATCCAAATTTAATAAAGCCAGCATCTTCACCTTGTTTAACTGTATTTGATACTTTGGCATAGTTAACAATTCTTCTTGCAATAGCTCCGGCTATTTGACGATATAGGATTTTGCCAAAACTCCCATTTTCAATTACAATGCTAGTTCGTTCATTTTTTGTACTTGATTTCGGGTGCCATGCTACTAGGTATTTTCCAGGGTGATATTTTGAATAAACTACCCTCCCTGTCATAGGATACCTTGTTACATGAACATTTAGGGGGGACATAAATATGCTAACTTGAATTCTTTCATCCTTAAAAAACTCTGGCTCAAATACTTTTCCAATTATTACAATTTTGCCATCAACAGGTGATAATATATGCTTGTCATTAGAGTTAACTATAATTTTAGGGTTTCTAAAGAACTGTAGAATTAAAATAAAAACAACTACTAAAAAAATCTTTATAGGAGAATCATATTGAATTGAAAAGTAATCAAGACTTAAAATAATTGATACTATAATTATAAAAGAAACAATAATTATAGTATAACCTTCTTTATGAAACATTTGAGAAGGTTTTTAGAAATAAATATATAAATGGACTTGCAAACATTATACTATCAAGCCTGTCTAACAAACCTCCATGACCTGGTAATAATATACCACTATCTTTTACTAATGATTTTCGTTTGTATTTAGATTCAACTAAATCACCCATTGTTCCAAAAACACTAATTATTATTGAAATAATAAGCCAATTAGTAAAATTTAATTCACTAATATAATTAGCAATAGGTATACTACAAATACAACAAAAAAATAAACCACCAAGAAACCCTTCAACAGTTTTGTTTGGCGAAATAGTCATAAATAATTTTTGCTTACCAATTCTTTTACCAATAATAAATGCTAGACTATCATTTACCCATACAAGCATAAAGCATCCAAGAATTAAATCAGGATTAAATTCATTATTATAGTTTCCAATAAGAAACATAAAAATGAATGAACTCGATATATAAAAAACTGAGTTTATATATTTTCTTGTCAAGAATTCAGGTAAATCTTTAGTAACAAATAAGTCTCTTATTGAAAATAGCAGAACAAATATTGAAAAAACAAGTAAAATCTCTATAGTTTCATTAAAAAAAGAATTGCTTAGATCTAATGAGTTGAAATAGTAACTATAATATGAAAAGAAGCTAAATAATATTGTAAATATCACATATGAACTAATTCCTTTTTGCTTAATTAACTTATTAAATTCAGCATGTGAAATCAAGCCAAATACATAGATTAAAATAGTAAAGCTTAAGAAAGACTTTAAGGAAAGGAGAAATAATAGCCCATATATTAAACCAGTAATTGATCTTTTATGAATTTCTTTCAATTTATATTGTTCCTTTTTCTAATAATATCAAATATAAGTTTTTTGCATTGGTTCCATAACTTAAAAAACCTTTTTCTTGAGAACTATGAAAATTTTTAATAGTAGTGATATTACTTGGAATTTTCTTGCTTTTTGATTTAATTTCTGCTAATCCTTCACCAATATTGTTTTTAAATTTTTTTGTGTCAGACAGAATAATTAAGTTGTTTGGGAAACCTGAAAGATTTTTTTCTTCAATTTGATTTGATGAAATTAAAACAGATCCATCATTAGCAATTAAATTCTCGCAATCAGTTACAAAACATTTTGGATTCTCCTGGTTAACTTTTATTGAATTCGGGAGCTTATAATTAGACTTAATTTTATTATTGATAATCAATAAATCTTCTTTAATCCAATTGTTTTCTTTTAGAATTAAACTTAAATTTTCATTAAGCTCATTATAATTTTCACTATAAAGAAATTTCCCTCCATTATCTATAAAGTTTACAATAAACCTTTCTTCTATTGCAACTTTTACTTTAGGCATAAACTTGCTTTGTTCACGCTCTTGGCCTTCTTTAGATTTGTTTGTTCTGGGATTTCCTTTAAAAAGGTTATTAAAAAACTTCAATTTTTTTAAGCTATTAAAAGTTAATTAAAATTAGGAAACTCTAAGGTTAATATAAAATGAAAGAATAATTAATTTCTATTTTTTTAGTATTTTTTTTTAAAAGAACGCTCCCCAAATATTTCTTCTAAGTTTTTTTTAAAAATCACCTCTTTTTTTAGCAATAATTCTGCTAATTTGATTAATTTCTCTTTATTCTTTTGAAGAATCTTTAGCGCTCTTTTATACTGACTTTCAATTATTAATGATATTTCTTTATCAATAGTCTCGGCAGTTTGTTCGCTATAAGGCTTAGTAAAACCATATTCATTTCCATTTGATGAGTCATAATAGGTCAAATTACCAACTTTATCATTTAAGCCGTAAATTGTTACCATTGCTCTAGCCTGTTTAGTTACTTTTTCTAAATCACTTAGCGCTCCAGTTGATATTTTGTTAAAAATAACTTTCTCTGCAGCTCTACCTGCTAGTAATGAACACATTTCGTCTAGCATTTGTTCAGGCCTTACAATTAACCTTTCTTCAGGTAGATACCATGCAGCTCCTAATGATTTACCTCTAGGCACAATTGTTACTTTAACTAGAGGAGAGGCATGCTCTAGCATCCAGCTTACAGTAGCATGACCAGCTTCATGATATGCAACTGCTTTTTTCTCATCTTCAGTAATTATCTTATTTTTTTTCTCTAAACCTCCAACTATTCTATCAACTGCATCTAGAAAATCTTGTTTGCCAACAGATTTTTTATTTTTTCTTGCGGCTATTAATGCAGCTTCATTACAGACATTAGCAATATCAGCTCCAGAAAAACCAGGTGTTTGTTTTGAAAGAAAATCAACATCTACGCTAGCTGCTTTTTTTATTGGTTTTAAATGGACTTCAAATATTTCTTTCCTCTCTCTTATGTCAGGTAAATCAACATAAATTTGTCTATCAAATCTTCCAGCTCTCATCAGTGCTTTATCCAATACATCAGCTCTGTTAGTAGCAGCAATAACTATAACATTAGTATTGGTTCCAAATCCATCCATTTCAGTTAGTAATTGATTTAGAGTATTTTCTCTTTCATCATTTGACCCTGTAAAATTACTTTTACCTCTTGCTCTACCAATGGCATCAATTTCATCAATAAAAATGATTGATGGAGATGTTTCTTTTGCTTGTTTAAATAAATCTCTTACCCTAGATGCACCAACTCCTACAAACATTTCAACAAAATCAGATCCAGAAAGTGAATAAAAAGGAACTTTAGCCTCACCTGCAACAGCTTTTGCAAGAAGAGTTTTCCCAGTACCAGGAGCGCCGATTAATAATGCGCCTTTTGGAATTTTTCCTCCTAATGATGTGTATTTTTTTGGATTTTTTAAAAAATCAACAATTTCTTGTATTTCCTCTTTGGCACCCTCTAAACCTGCAACATCCTTGAATGTAATTTTTATATCAGCTTTTGCATCAAAAAGTTTGGCTTTTGATTTTCCAATATTAAAAATCTGCCCGCCTGCACCACCTGCACTTGATGACATTCTTCTCATTATGAATATCCATATAGCTATAATTACAATAAATGGAAGCATTGATATAAGAATATCACCCCAAACATTTTGTTCAGTAACATAATTAGTTTCTATACTTAAATTATTCTCTCGTGATATTATAGCTAAATTGTTTTCAAAATTTTGTAAATCACCAAATTCAAATTTATAATTAGGATTTCGATTGGAGATTGGAAGTAATGTTGTCTTTACAGTATTTCTATGAATATCTTTTAATTCAGCATCTCTAGTTAGATATACTCTAACTTCTCTCTTATTTATTATTTCAATTTTTTCAACATCACCATCTTTAACAAATTCTAAAAATTTAGAAGGAGTTGTAGATATTGAGTCTTGATATCCTGAACTACCAGAATAAATATTCAATAGCAGGAATAAGAAAATTATTCCACCATATATCCAATATTGGTTAAATGAGTTTTTATTCTGCAGTTTTTTGTTTTTCATTAATATTATTTTATATCAATACTTTGTGCATCTCCCCAAAGCCCTTCAATATCGTAAAATTCTCTTTTGTGTTTTTGAAATACATGTACAACAACATCTATATAATCCATTAACACCCATTCAGCACTCTCCATTCCTTCAATACCCCAGGCTTTATCTTTTAAAGTCTTACTTACTTTTTTATTTATAGAGCTAACTATTGCACTAACTTGAGTATTTGAAGTGCCTTCGCAAATTACAAAATAATCACAAACTCTAGCTTCAAGGTTTCTAAGGTCAAGAATATTTATTTCTTTACCTTTTACTTCTTCAATACTATTAACTATTGTTGAAATTAAATTATTAGAGCTTCTCTTTGTTTTCGCCATCAATTCCTTTTATCTTGTTGTGCAAATTTATTATTTTTTTTTACTTTATACACATGAATATTATCAAACTTGATGCCATAGATTCTACAAACAATTATTTTAAAAAAATAATATTAAATAAAGCTATTAGTGATTATACAGTTGTTACTGCAAAATTTCAAACAGAAGGTAAGGGTCAGCTGGGAGCTAAATGGGAGTCAGAACATTCTAAAAACCTTATTTGCAGCATTTATAAGAAGAATATTAAAATTAAAGTGCAGAATCAATTTGTTATAAGTGCATTAGTTTCACTAGCTCTTATTAAAACATTAAGGAAAATTAATTTATCAAATTTACATATAAAGTGGCCAAATGACATAATGTCAGATAACAAGAAAATATGTGGAATTTTAATAGAAAATATTGTAAAAGAAAATTATATAAAAGACAGTGTAATAGGAATTGGATTAAATGTAAACCAAACAATTTTCAATAATTTACCTAATGCAACTTCAATTCACAACTTGACAGGAACTCCATATAACAAAGATAAAATCCTTAAAGTTTTAGTAAATAACATTAAGCATTATTTTAATGTATTAAATAAATCTAGTATTAATTTGATTTATGAAAAATATGAAAGTTGCCTTTTTAGAATAAATAAGCCTTCTACTTTCAAGAATTCAAAAGGTGAGATTTTTAGTGGGTATATAAAAGGAATAACTTGTTCAGGAAAGCTTAATGTTATGCTTGAGGATAATTTACAAGAATCATATAATTTAAAGGAGATTTCAATACTCAATTAGAGATTAAATCCAGGCAGAAGGGTTTGCGTTCCATTTTTCAAGCATTTTGAATTCAATTTCAGAGATATATTTAGTTTTTTTAGCAATTCTTAATAATATAGAATAATTACTTAACGTTTTAACTTTTATTCCTTCATTATTAAGATTTTCTTTAGAAACATTAAACTCATAAGTAAAAATAGCTATCATGCCAATCACATTTAAACCGTGTGATTTTAAAGCTTTTATAGCACCAATACTACTTTTGCCGGTACTGATTAAGTCTTCAATTACCATTACATTTTTACCTTTTTTAATATCACCTTCTATTTGATTTTTTCTACCATGTTTCTTAGCTTCAGGTCTAACATATATAAAGGGGAGATCTAAATAATCTGCTACAAGCATACCAATTCCTATTGCCCCAGTTGCAACTCCGGCTATGGCATCAGGTTTTTCAAAACTTTCACTTATGACATGAGCTAAATATTTTTTTATACTATTTCTAATTTTAGGATTAGATAAGATAAGTCTATTATCACAGTAAATAGGAGATTTCCAGCCAGAAGCCCATATAAAAGGCTCATTTGGACTTAATTTTATTGCATTAATATCAAGTAGAATTTTAGCAGTTTCTTCTTGGTAGTTATTAAATTCCATTTCACACATATTTCTAAAACAAAATTAATAGTTTTGTTTAGTTTTTTTTAGTAATGTACAAGATTTTTTATCTAGATAAGCCAATTGTAATTACAGATGTCAAATCTGACAACAAAAATGTACACAATATTAAGTTTAAAGATTTTAATCTTAAAAAGGCTTTAAAGAATCTTTCTAAAACAAATATATCATCTATAAGGATAATTGGAAAAGATAAAGAAAAACTTCTTAAAAAATTTCTTAAACTTTTACCAAAGATAATAGCAGCAGGAGGTAAGGTCCTTAATCAAAAGGGGGAGATTCTGTTTATTTTTAGAAACAATAAATGGGACTTACCAAAAGGAAAAGCTGAGTATAATGAAAATATTGCAGATACAGCCATACGTGAAGTTAAAGAAGAGACAGGAGTAACCAAATTAGTCATTACCAAACCACTAGAAATTACTTATCATATTTTTAAAAAAAACAATACCTTCAGATTAAAAGTTACATACTGGTTTGAAATGAAATCCATGGCAGATAATCAATTAATTCCGCAGGTTGAAGAAGGAATCACAAAAGCAGAGTGGATAAATAACTCAGAAATTGACAAAATAAAGAAGAAATGTTATGCCAATATTAGATTATTGATTTAACACCATCTAACAGATTTAGGAACAAGCTTAGTATATTCACCCTTATTAGTAATAATTTCTCTTACAATTGAGGAAGAAATATATGCTGTTTCAGGAGATGTTAAGAAGAAAATAGTTTCAATTCCTGTTAGTTTTTTGTTGGTTTGTGCAATAGTCTTTTCAAATTCAAAATCAGCTGGATTTCTTAATCCTCGGACAATAAAATTTGCATTTATTTTTTTGCAGAAATCTACAGTTAAACCTTCATAGGTTAAAATTTTTATTTTTTCTTCATTAATAAATTCATCATGTATAAATTTTTTTCTTTGATCTATAGAGAACATGCTTTCTTTAGTTGAATTTACTCCAATAGCCAGAACTATTTCATCAAATAGATTGAGACTTTTATTGATGATATCACAATGACCCAAAGTTAATGGATCAAAAGACCCTGGAAAAACAGCTTTTTTCATGATTCGAAATTACAAATTTAATTGATAGCTTCATTAATTGCATTGCTGAATAGGTCTTTAAGTTCTATTCCAGCAGCATTTGCTTGTTTAGGAAGAATACTCTCATTAGTTAATCCTGGAACACTATTGACCTCTAGTAAAAACACTTCATCATTTTGAATAATAAATTCACTTCTTGAAAATCCTTTCATATCTAGAATTTCATACATTTTTTTTGCTATAGATTTAATTCTCAAAGTCATTTGATATGAAATTCTAGCAGGGGTTATCTCATCTGCTTCCCCTTTATATTTTGCGTTATAATCAAAAAAGTCATTATCTGTAACAATTTCAGTTATTGGGAGTACTAGAATATCATTATCATAAGAAATAACACCAACAGAAATTTCAATTCCATCAAGGAATGATTCAACTATCACCTGATTACCCTCATTAAAAGCAATAGCAATAGCCTTGTCAAAATCTTCAATTCTAGAAACTTTTGTTATTCCATAGCTACTTCCAGACTTACTAGCTTTAATAAAACAAGGAAGCCCAACATTTTTTATAATGCTATTATTATCTATTTCCTCACCCTTTGATACAATAGATGATTTAGCACATTTTATTCCATGAGGTTTTAGATATTCTAAACACTGTATTTTATCAAAAGTTAATTTTGCTTGAAATTCACCACATCCGCTCATTGGAATGTTTAGTTTAGAGAAGTACTGGTGTAATAAGCCATCCTCACCAGGGGATCCATGCACTGCATTAAAAACACAATCAAATTTAATTTTAGGCTTTTTAATTATTGTAAATGAATTTTTATCAATCTGAAATTCTTTTCTATCGCTATCTACATAAACCCATCTATCTTTTAGAATATGTATTTGAAAACAATTAAAATTGCTGTTTTTTAATGTTTCAAATACAACTTTTCCGCTTTTTAATGAAATCTTATATTCATTAGAATAACCACCCATTAAGATTGCTATATTTTTTTCCATTTATAATCTGAAAAGAGAAATCTGTATCAAAGTTAGTATTTAAATAAGATTTATTTAATAAATGTTTAGTTTTGTAAAAATTAATTCGATAGGATGACTTTTTTAAGGTTTCTTTTTAGTAAATATTTTTTTAAACATATTTTTTACATACTTGTAATTGTTCTATTTGCAACATTTTTTGGAATACTAGCACTTAGTTTTATAACAAATCATGGGGATTATATAAAAGTGCCAGATTTAAAAGGAAAAACTCTAGATAGTGTAGCAATTGAGTTAGATAATTTAGATTTAAAATATATTATTCTTGATTCAGGTAATTATAATCCCAATTACAAAATTTTTTCAGTTTTAGATCAGCAGCCCAAGTTTGATTCTAAAGTAAAAGAAGGCAGAAAGATATACCTTACTATAAATTCATCTGACTTTAAAATGGTTGAAGTACCAAATGTGATAAGGGCCACCATTCGTCAAGCTCGAAAATCATTAGAATCTCTTGGTTTTATTATAGGTGAAATAGAATATATTGATGATATAGGAAAAGATGAAGTAATTTCTTTTAGTTATGAAGGAAAAGAATTAAAGCCGGGAGATGCTTTAAAAAAGACTTCAGTTATAGATTTTAAATTAGGTAATGGAAAACTCTAACTCATTATTTGAGCATTTTTCTTTTACAGTAGATAAAGGTCAAAGTCCACTTAGGATTGATAAATATCTAATGAATTTTATTGAAAATGCAACTCGAACAAAAATTCAAGAAGCAGCCAAGTCAGGAAGTATTCAAGTAAACGGTAATGGAGTAAAATCAAATTACAAGGTAAAGCCAGAAGATAAAATCAAGGTTTTATTTGAATATCCACCTCATGAGAACTTATTATTGCCTGAAAATATAGATTTAAATATTGTTTATGAAGACAAAGAGTTGGTGGTGGTAAATAAACCATCAGGAATGGTAGTTCATCCTGGCCATGGAAACTATTCAGGTACTCTTATAAATGCACTTATTTATCATTTTGAAAATCTACCAAATAATTCATCAAACAGACCTGGGCTTGTTCATAGAATTGATAAAGAAACAAGTGGCCTTCTGGTTGTTGCTAAAACAGAGAAAGCAATGGTAGACTTATCTGAGCAATTTGCAAAGAAAACTAGCACTAGAGAGTATATTGCATTGGTTTGGGGAAATGTTAAGGAGGATTCAGGAACTATAAATGAATATATTGGCAGAAACCCTAAGAATAGACTTCAGAATATTGTTTTTTCTGGTGATGATATAGAAAAAGGAAAACCTGCTATTACTCATTATAAGGTTTTAAATAGATACGGGTACGTTACCCTAGTTAGTTGCAAGCTAGAAACCGGAAGAACTCATCAAATTAGAGTACATATGAAGCATATAGGCCATACAATTTTTAACGACAGCAGGTATGGGGGAAATTTGATTTTAAAGGGTACTACTTTTACCAAATACAAGCAATTTGTTGAGAATTGTTTTAAGATTTTACCAAGGCAAGCGCTGCATGCTAAAACACTTGGTTTTAAACATCCTAAAACTAAAGAATACCTTTCTTTTGATAGTGAGCTCCCTAAAGATATTCAAGAATGTCTTGACAAGTGGGAGTCTTATGCAAAACACCAATTATAACTAATTTTTGCACTTTCATTTTGATATTTAGCATGATCCTTTGTAATTTTAGTAAAAATTTATTTGTTATATGAAACTTGTTGTCTCTCCTGCCAAATCATTAGATTTTATTAGAGGCTTGCCTACTGAATCAAATTCAAAGGCTTGTTTTTTAAAAGAAGCAGAAAGTCTTAATAATATTTTGAGAGAGAAATCTCCACAAGACCTTTCTGAGTTAATGAGTATTTCACCTTCTTTGGCAGAATTAAACTATCAGAGAAATAATAGTTGGCAGTTGCCTTTTAGTTCTTCTAATTCAAGACAAGCTATTTATGCTTTCAACGGGGATGTTTATAGAGGAATTGATGCATATTCAATAGCAGAAAATAAAATAGATCTTTTGCAAGATACAGTTAGAATAATATCTGGCTTGTATGGTCTTTTAAAACCATTGGATTTAATTCAGCCCTATAGATTAGAAATGGGAACTAAAATGCCAGTTGGAGCCAGTAAAAACTTATATGAATTCTGGAGAAGAAAACTAACAGAGTCTATCAGTAAGGAGTTGAAAGATGGAGAGATTTTCCTAAATCTTGCCAGCAATGAATATATAAAGGCTATTGATACAAAGGTTTTAAAAACACCAATGATAACTGCCAATTTCAAGCAGTTAAAAGATGGAAATTATAAGACAATAGCTATTTTCTCTAAGCGAGCAAGGGGTCTTATGGTAAGATATATTATAGATAACAATATAGATTCTATTAATGGAATTAAAGGTTTTAACTCTGATGGCTATCTTTTTACTGAATCACTTTCCTCTTCAAATGAACTGATTTTTACTAGATAAAAAAAATCTTATTAACATCGTATAAAAGGGCATTTTCTTCAATAAAAGCGCTAATTATAAACAGTTTCTTTATATTTGTGAGTTCAAGTGGACAATTAAACATAACGAATATGAAAAAAATATAAAGATTAAAAATACAAGAGCCATAAGGTGTCCAATTAAAGTTTAATATGTCAGACATAGATCAAAATAAATGGAGGTCTCAATTAGAATCTGAAGAGGATTATCTTATCATTGATGTTAGAACCTCTGAAGAATTTGAAGAGATAAGATTACCTAATTCAATAAATATAGACTTTTATAATCCACAAGATTTTATGCAGGAGCTTGAAAAACTAGATAAAAATAAAGCCTACTATATATATTGTAGAACAGGCTCTAGAAGTGCAAATACATGTGAGTTGATGAAAGAAATAGGGTTTGCTAAAACCTATAATCTATTAGGCGGAATAACTGATTGGGAAGGTGAAGTTGAGGATCAAAATAATTAATTCATGAATACTATTTTTAATTACTTTTTTACGTTTATCTTTTTCATGCTTTTCTCATGCGGTCTAAATAGTAATTCATCGATTAATCAAATGAATTCAGATGAATTATTAGATTTTATTGAAATTAATAATGCAATACTAGTAGATGTTCGAACACAAGATGAGTATAATAGTGGTTACATAGAAAATTCTTTAAATATAGATTATCTATCAAATGACTTCTCTGAAAATATAGAAAAATTAGATAAAAATATCTCAATTATTCTTTATTGCCGATCAGGTAAAAGAAGCTCTATGTCAGCAAATAAATTGTCAAAACTAGGCTTTAAAGAAATATATAATCTAGATGGAGGAATACTAAAGTGGATTGAAATAGGTAATAGCGTTATTTTTAATGATACTATTAATTAATTTATACTTTTTCAATAGCTTCTTTCATAAAATCTTGATGTTTAAGAGCAAGCTTTGAAAAAGCAAACAAATTTCTTGATCTAATTAGATTTTGTTTTGGATAGCTTACTCTGTAGTAGATATTCCCATTAAGATAGTCTGTTAATGCACGCAATCCATGAATAAATGGCATTAAAGCAGTAGATAGAGGCAATAATTCAAGTTCTTTATTGGACAAAAATTTTCCATTACTTTTAAGCCCATCAATAAAAGCTTTAAAAAGTGATTTATTAAACAGTATTTTAGACAGGTCTTTTTCTTCTTCAGAGGCGGGGTTTACTATAGTTCTTATTGCATCACCAAAATCATAATGAAAATAGCCTTTCATAATAGTATCTAGATCTATCATGCATAATCCTTTACTAGAGCTGCTAAAAAGTATATTATTTAATTTGGAATCATTATGACATATTCTCTCTGGTAAACTTGAGTTATAGAAAACAATTAATCTATCAAACATTTCTATAGAAAAATTTATTTCTTCTTTACATTCTTCTTTTAAATTGCTATCTGAATTGTCTAATGATTCTTCAAATTCTTTAATTCTATAAGAAAGGTTGTGAAAATTATCTAATGTATAAAGATACTTTTCTAAGTCCTCATCTTTTAATAAAATATGAAATAAGCTAAGTATTCTTCCAGCTTCAAATGCGTCATTAGTATTTTCGGCATTATCTTTTGTGTAACTGTCTTTAACATACTCCATTAATCTCCAGTATTCTTTACCTGAATTATAAAATAATTCTTGGCTTATAGGATTTATAAATTTTATTTTATGGTAACCTAAATCTTTTAGATTATTAATAGACAAACTAATGTTGTTTTTTATTGCATCAATATTTTTAAAAACATTAGTGTTTATTTTTTGTAGCACATATTTTCTTTCACCATTTTCAATAATATAATATGAATCATTAATATAGCCGGTATTAATTATTTCATAGCTATATTTTGATGTATTTACATCAAAATTTGAAAGAATTATATTTAGCTCAGTTTTAGTCACTTGAGTTAATTCCAAAGAGGACTTGGATAGTCCCCGTTATCTGTATATTGTTTTAGGTTTTTAACCGCAGCTATTTTATCTTCAGCATAGGTTACCCCAAACCATTTGCTTTGCGAGTCAATAACTTTAATTTCAATTGTATTATCCTGCAATAAATTTTGAGCTGCAAATGGCAGATAAATCTCATCTTTTTCTATATTCTCCAGTTGATTATGCATTTTAATAATATATTCTTCTAGGTAATAAAATATGCTCTCATTGCAGACCCAATAATTCATCGAAACAAAGTCTTCTTCATGTAGCGTATTACCGCTGTTGTGATCTATTATTATGTCTTCTTTTCTTTGTATTTCTAAATGTTCAATAATTGAAGTTAATTTACCATCTTTTTCTTTGCAGACACCTCTAGAAACCGTTCCAAATTCTGACAGTGTATTTTTTAATTTATATGTAATTAAAGCATAAGTTGATTTATTAGGATTTGATTTAAGAAAATTAGCAGCATTTTTAAAAGCATTTTTATCATAAAAATCATCAGCATTTATTATAGCAAAACCAGTTTTTATTACATCTTTAGCACACCATACTGCATGTGCTGTTCCCCAAGGTTTTATCCTATTAGGATCAGTAGGAATACTATTTGGCAGATTACTTACTTCTTGAACAATCACATCAATTTTTATATCGCTAGGAATCCTTGGTCTTAAATAATCATTTAAATAGTCTTTGTTCTCCTTTTTTGTAATTAACACTATATGGTTAAATCCATTCTGAATTGCATCATATATACTAAACTCTAGCAAGAATTCTTTATTCGGACCTAAATCATCAAATTGTTTTAGTTTTCCATACCTGCTACCACTACCTGCAGACATTACTAATAAAACCATAATACTTATTTTAGTTTGTTAATTAAATTAATAGCTTTTTCATTACTACTATAGTGTAAACTATAAAAATTTGTATTAATTATCCAATTGCTTTAGATATGATATCATAAATTCTATGAGTTATTAATCTATCATCACAAAGATATTATTTGATAAAAATATTAAATAATAAGAATAAAAAAAACCCTCATAAGAGGGTTTTTTAAATAATTTTAAAAACTTATTATGATTTTCCTTTTAAGAACGGAAGACCAGTTTTTTCGTTTTCTACTACAGTTTTACCTGATGGCAGATCACAAGCGTTAGGTCTTGAGTCTTTTGCGAAATAATAAATTGTTTGATTTCTTCCTCCTTTTAACACTACATCTTTAGAGTGTAGGTGGTAAGTTTTTCCTTTACTGTTTGTGTGAGTATAACCCATGTCTTTTTAGTTTTTAAATTATTAATAGCTTAAAGATAGCTTTTTTCTCTGATAAAACCAAGAGGTTACTCAGATAATTCCTTTTTTATAATTTTTAATTATTTGTAGTTAATTAATGGATATAGTGATTTAGTTATATCTGTTAGCTCAAAAAATGTTACATTTTTAGCATTTTGGAGCTATTATTGTAAAAGTTTTCTGTTCTAAGTACTGCATTTTCACTTATATCTTTCCAAAAGAAGTTTATATCTCCAATGTGATAATCTTTTACAAATGAAAAAAGTAGTCTTTTAGGTATTTTTCTAGGAACATTTGACCAGACAATACCATCAAATACTTTAATTTTAATTGTGTTTGGATATATTTTTTTATCATAAAAAAGAAATCCTTTGTGTTGATCTAATTCTGTGCTTATAGAATTATCCCATGTTATGGGATTTACAACAACTGAGTTGTTCTTCCAACTAAAGTATGCCGGATCATTTTTTTTAGGATTCTTTTTTCTCCTGTAGGTGTTCCATGAGACATAACCTTTATTTTCTTTAGGATTGTACATTGGTTTAAGCTCTTTAAAATAGTCTTCTTTAAGACTTGTCCCAATTAAATATGCTGCAATTAATCTATCTTTTAGTTCAGTTCCATCAAAAAAGTCTCTTAGTAGCATCTTACAATGAATGGCTCCTTGGCTATGGCCAACGATTATAATGGGTCTACCATTGTTTAGATTATTAATATAGTAGGTAAAAGCACGTTTAATATCATTATAGGCAATTTCTCCTGCAATTAGGCCTCCATTATTAGTGTAGGGTTCAACAAAGATCCTGTAATGAGCTTGTCTATATATAGGACTATATATTTTTCCTGCTTTTGCCCATGCCGAAGCTTGATATTGTATTGCTGTGCTTCTAATTATATCATTTTGCTTTTTATCATATACATTAGCATTCCAAGAATCATTTTTTTTATCTGTAATTAAGGTTGGATATACATAGAAAATATCAGCTTTAAGTTTATCTATGTTTTCAGGATAGAACTTACTTAATATTGTATCTTGAATTTCTGGATGAGCAATCCAAGAATTTAAATTTGAATAATCAGGAGCTTTTGGAACTTCAGAATCTAAAAAAGGTTTTGTCATATAAACTGTTTTACATGAAAAAACACTTAAAATAAAAAATAAAAAAACAATTTTTTTCATTATTAAATAAATGGACCAATTATTGTTAGTACTATTGTAAAATTAACAAAAACCACAAATGAAAAAAATTATTATACCATTGCTTTTCACTATAGTGTCTTATTCTCAAAATGATATTCAAAAAGTTAAAGTTATAAAGGATGATACCCAAGTAATAAAATTGATTGATTCTTTAGGAAAAAATGAAATTAAGATAGATGTTTTAGATATTTTATTCCAACCTGCCTTAAGTATTTCCTATGAAAGAATAATAGATTCTTATTCCTCTTTTGGCGGAGATGTTTTTATAAATTTTAATAATAATGCTCTTGAATTTAATTGGTCAGATAGGTTTTTAATCTCTCCATTTTATAGGTTTTATTTTCTAAACAAGAAAGATTTTGGTGGAGCTGGGTTTTTTGCAGAACTTTTTTCAAAATTTTCTTTTGGAGAACATACTGTTGAATATCAATACGATGATTATATCGAATTGAGTGAAGAGAGTACTTTTGATATTGCATTTGGTGTTGGTATAGGAAAAAAGTGGATTAATAAAAAAGGAATAACCTTTGAAATAATGGTTGGTGTTGGTAGATTCTTAATGTTAGAATCTACTACAGAAGATCTGCCATTTGGTGCAATTGGAGTATATTATGACTCTAGGCCAGAGGCAACTTTTAAGGGTGGTATATCCATTGGTAAGAGATTCTAATGTTTTTTTTAATTAAATTTGATATAAATAACTAATAAAAAAAATGAATAATATAGCTTTATTAATATTAAGGGTAGTTTTTGCAGGCTCAATACTTTATGGTCACGGCTTGGGAAAATTGAATAGTTTAATCGAAGGAAATTTAAGTTTTTCTAATCCAATTGGAATTGGAGAAGCCCCTACTTTTATTCTTGCTGTTTTTTCTGAGTTCTTAGCTCCAATTTTTATAATTGTCGGATATAAGACAAAGTTTTTCAGCTTCTTTCCTGCAGCTACCATGTTTGTAGCCGCTTTTATTGTACATATGGCTGGGGGCGATCCTTTCGGAAGAGTGGAAAAGCCTTTATTGTTTTTAGTTGGATTTATTGTAATTATGATGATGGGGCCTGGAAAATATTCTATTGATAGAAACTAGTTTATCATTATTTATAATAATTTTTTGCGAAAAAATTAATTATTTCTCATTATATTATGAATAGTTTAAAAAAACTATTTAAAAGCTAAAAGTTTTATTTTAAAAATCTATGCCTAGATACCACAAATTAGGTAATATACCTCCTAAAAGACATACCATTCATAAAAGCAATGATGATAAATTTTATTATGAAGAGCTTTTTGGAACAATTGGATTTGATGGAATGTCATCTTTAATTTATCATACACATAGACCAACACAAGTAAAAGAAATAATAAAATCATATAATGTTAGACCAAAAATTGCAGTTGAAAACAATATGAAATCTTTAATGTTAAATGGGTTTAATATTAAGCCCTTTGACGATTTTTTGGATAGTAGAAAATGTATTTTAATAAATAATGATTGTCAGATTATACTTTCTGCACCAAAGCAATCACTAACAACATACTATTATAAGAATACTGATTCAGATGAAGTGATATTTGTTCATAAGGGTTCAGGAAAACTAAGAACTTTTCTTGGTAATATTGATTTTGAGTATGGTGACTATTTAGTTATCCCAAGAGGCGTTATTTATCAAATTAATTTTAATTCTACTGATAATAGATTATTCATTGTTGAATCTAAAAATCCAGTTTATTCTCCAAAAAGATATAGAAATTGGTTTGGACAGCTCTTAGAACATTCTCCATATTGTGAAAGAGATATTCATCCACCATATGAGTTAGAGACTTGTGATGAAAAAGGAGAATATATGATTAAAGTAAAGAAACAAGATACAATACATGAGTATATATATGCAGCCCATCCATTTAGTGCTGTAGGTTGGGATGGCTATAATTATCCCTATAAATTTTCAATTCACGATTTTGAGCCTATTACTGGAAGAGTTCATCAACCACCTCCAGTTCATCAGACATTTGAAACAAATAGTTTTGTAATCTGTTCCTTTGTACCAAGACTATTTGATTATCATCCAAAGGCAATTCCTACACCTTATAATCATAGCAATATTGATTCTGATGAGGTTATTTATTATGTTGATGGGGATTTTATGAGCAGAAATAATGTTGAAAAAGGATTTATTAGTCTACACCCCTCCGGCATCCCTCATGGCCCTCATCCTGGAACTATGGAAAAAAGTATAGGGATGAAAGAGACTCTAGAATTAGCCGTTATGGTTGATACTTTTAAACCACTGATGGTTACTGAAGAGGCCTTAAAGATTGATGATGGTAAATATTATAAATCATGGTTAGATAAAAGCAAGTAATAGGGGTGTAACTATAAAAAATTATATAAATTTGCACTTCAAAACAAGAAATGACGAGATATGTCAAATATTAAAGAATTAAAAAACCCCAATAAAATCTTTGAAGATGCCCAGGATTTCCTTCCCTTACTAGGAATTGATTATGTTGAGCTTTATGTTGGAAATTCTAAACAAAGTACACATTATTATAAATCAGTATTTGGTTTTCAATCAGAAGCCTATTCAGGATTAGAGACTGGTAATAAAGAAACTGTTTCACATGTTATAAGGCAAGAAAAAATAAGATTGGTTCTGACTTCATCTTATAAGAAAGATACAGCTGTAAATAAACATTTTAACAAGCATGGTGATGGAGTTAAATTTATTGCCTTTTTAGTAGATGATGCAACAAAATCATTTGAAGAGACAGTAAAAAGAGGAGCAAAGCCATATATGAATCCTGTTAGAGAGCAAGATGAAAATGGATATGTTGTTCGGTCCGGAATTTACACCTATGGTGAAACAATTCATTTATTTGTAGAAAGAAACAATTATGATGGAGTCTTTCTTCCTGGTTTTAAAAAATGGGATTCAAGTTATAATCCTCAAAGCATTGGACTAAAATATATAGACCATGTTGTAGGTAATGTAGGATGGAATGAGATGAATAAATGGTGTAAATTTTATAAAGAAGTTTTAGGTTTTTCTCAAATAATATCTTTTGATGATGACGATATATCAACTGAATATACAGCTCTTATGAGCAAGGTAATGAGTAATGGTAATGGAAGAGTTAAATTTCCTATTAACGAACCAGCAAAAGGAATAAATAAATCGCAGATTGAAGAATATTTAGATTTTTATAACGGCCCAGGTGTTCAGCATTTGGCTTTAGCTACTGACGATATAATAAATACCGTTAGTGAATTAAGAAAGAGAGGTGTTGAGATGTTGTATGTCCCCGAAACTTATTATGATACACTTATTGATAGAGTTGGAGATATTACAGAAGACATAAAATATCTTAAAGAATATGGTATTTTGATTGACAGAGATGATGATGGTTATTTACTTCAGATTTTTACAAAACCTTTAGTAGATAGACCTACATTATTTTTTGAAATTATTCAAAGAAAAGGAGCTAAATCATTTGGAAAAGGAAACTTTAAAGCTCTATTTGTTGCAATTGAAGCAGAACAAAAGAGTAGAGGAACTTTATGATATTTTAATTAAATTGCCCCTTTAATTATATATGTCCAAAAAAAAGTATCAGATAGAATTAAATAGTGTAACAAAAAAGTTACCTAAACATCTACACAAATTTATAGTAAAGCAACCTTATGAAGATTATACAGCTCAAAATCAGGCTGTATGGAGATATGTAATGAGGTTAAGTATTGACTATTTAAAATCTGTTTCCCATCACTCTTATTTAGACGGAATAAGTAAGACAGGAATTTCTATAGATAAAATTCCTAAAATGGAAGGAATGAATCGAATATTAAAAGATATTGGTTGGGCTGCTGTTTCAGTTGATGGATTTATTCCTCCTAATGCATTTATGGAATTTCAAGCTCATAATGTCTTAGTTATTGCTTCAGAAATAAGAACAATTAAACATATTACTTATACTCCAGCTCCAGATATTATTCATGAGGCTGCAGGTCATGCTCCTATAATTGCTGATCCTGAATATTCAGAGTATTTAAGAAGATTTGGTCAAATTGGCAGTAAGGCTATTTCATCGCCAAAAGATAATGACATGTATGAAGCAATACGATTATTGTCAATTTTAAAAGAAAACCCAAACTCGTCTAAAGAACAAATAAAAAAAGCAATGGCTAAGGTTAATAATTTGCAGAAAAATATGGGAAAACTTTCTGAAATGGCCAAAATAAGAAATCTTCATTGGTGGACTGTTGAATATGGTTTAATAGGAGATTTAGACACTCCTAGAATTTATGGAGCAGGACTTCTGTCGTCTATTGGGGAGAGTAAAGAATGCTTGAAAAAGTCAATGAAAAAAATACCTTATACTATTGCTACAGCAAAAGTAAATTTTGACATTACAAAACCACAGCCACAGTTATTCGTTACCCCAAATTTTTCTTTTTTAAGTTATGTGCTAGAGAAATTTGCAAATAGAATGGCCTTAAGAAAGGGTGGTTTATCAGGAATGAAGAAGGTAATAAAATCAAAAAAATTAGGAACAGCAGAGCTAAGTACTGGAATTCAAATATCAGGGATATTTACACGTGTAATTAATTCTAAGAAGAAACCAATTTATATGCAAACTACAGGACCAACTGCATTGTCTTCTAAAGGAAAGGAACTTATTTCTCATAGCAAAGAATATCATTCTGAAGGGTTTGGATCACCAATAGGAAAGTTAGAAGGGGTGAATTTAGCAATAGAGGATATGTCACCTAAAGATTTGGTTGCCTATGGAATTGTTGAGGGTAAACATATTGAGTTAAATTTTGAAGGTGGAGTTAGGGTTGTAGGAAAAATAATTACCGGAAAAAGAGATTTACAAGGAAAAATATTATTAATATCATTTAAGGACTGTAAAGTTACTTATAACGATGAAGTTTTATTTAAACCAGATTGGGGTATTTATGACATGGCAGTTGGTAAAAAGATCGCATCAGTATTTTCTGGTCCAGCATCTGACGAGTCATTTGACGAAATACATACTATTTCTAAGGTAAAAACAAAAAAAATTAAATATTCTTTAAAAGAAAAAGAGTTATTCAAATTATATAAGAAGGTTAGAAACATTAGGGAAAATAAAAAAACTAATTTTAAAACATTAGCTAATGTTTTTTCAGAGGTTAAATCTAAATATAAAAATGAGTGGCTTATTCTTATTGAGATATATGAAATAATACACGATTTAAAGTGTAATTTTAAAGAAGAATTGTATGATTATTTAATAAAAATGAGTAAAGAAGATAATTATAGTGATCTAATAAATAATGGTTTAAAACTTATAAAAAAGTAATATGGAAACCTGGATTGATATTCCAAAAAATTCTGACTTTTCAATACATAATATTCCTTTTGGAATTTTTTCCACAAAAGATTCAAAAAAAAGAGTGGGGACAGCAATTGGTGATATGATTCTCGATTTAAAATTATCATCTGATCTGGGTGTATTTGATAATTTAAATTTTGATTTCAATGTTTTTGAAAATGAACACTTAAATGATTTTATTTCTTTAGGAAAATCAATAACAAATAATGTTCGATTAATTATTCAGAAAGAACTGTCCGATTCATCTTCAGCTTTAAAAAACCAGAGTAATCTACTAATTAAGCAAACTGATGCTGAAATGCATCTTCCTTTAAAAATTGGAGATTATACTGATTTTTACTCTAGCATAGAACATGCCACTAATATTGGATCAATGTTTAGAGACCCATCAAATCCTTTACTTCCTAATTGGAAACATATACCAGTTGGTTATCACGGTAGGGCGTCATCTATAATAGTAAGTGGTAAAAATATAAATAGGCCAAAAGGTCAAGTTTTATTACCAAATCAAGAAACTCCATCTTTTCAAGCATCTGAAAAAATTGATTTTGAATTAGAAATGGGATTTGTAATTGGAAAAAAATCAAATTTAGGGGAATCTATTTCTACTAGCGAAGCAGAAGATTATATTTTTGGAAAAGTTCTATTCAATGACTGGTCAGCTAGAGATATTCAAAAATGGGAATATGTTCCTTTAGGTCCATTCTTAGGTAAAAGTTTTGCTTCTTCAATATCACCTTGGGTTGTACCCTTAGAGGCTTTAGATTCATTTAGGGTAGAAGGACCTGATCAAAATCCAAAAGTTTTGTCCTATTTAGAATGTAAAGGATTAAATAACTATGAGATTAATTTAGAAGTTGCTATTGAGCCTGATAATTCAAATGAATCCGCGGTGTGTTCCTCTAACTTTAAATATATGTATTGGAATATGAGCCAGCAATTAGCTCATCATACAATAAATGGATGTAATTTAAATGTTGGTGACTTAATGGCTTCAGGAACTGTAAGTGGAAAGGAAAAAGGATCTTATGGATCAATGTTAGAACTTTCATGGGGTGGCAAAAAACCCGTAATTTTAGATGATGGAAATAGCAGAGTATTTATTAATGACAATGATACAGTAATTATGAGAGGTTATTGTGAAAAGAATGGTAAAAGAGTGGGTTTTGGCGAGGTGAGAACAAAATTATTAGGATCAAAATAAAATAGATAAAATGAATAAGTTTACTTCCATTGACCCAAACAGCTTATCAACTAGCGAGTTACACAAAATGCTTTTATTGTCAGTTGCCCCTAGACCAATTGCATTAGCTAGCAGTATTGATGAAAATGGTAATGTTAATTTAAGCCCTTTTAGCTGTTTTAACATGTTTAGTGCTAATCCTCCTATACTTATTTTTTCACCTTCTAGAAGAGTAAGAGATAATTCAACAAAAGACACTTTAGAGAATATAAAAAAGGTAAAAGAGGTGGTTATAAATATTGTAAATTTTTCAATTGTAGAACCAGTATCTTTAGCTAGTACAGAATATGATAGCGGTGTAGATGAATTTAAAAAATCTGGGTTGACGCCAGTTAAATCAAAAAAAGTTACACCCCCCAGAGTAGAAGAATCCCCAATTTCTTTTGAATGTGTTGTCGAGAAAATAATTGAACTAGGAAAGGATGGAGGAGCAGGAAATTTAATTATTTCTAAAATAGTACATATACACATTAATAATAAGTATTTGGACGATAATGGGTCTTTAGATACTAAAAAGCTAGATTTAGTAGGTAGAATGGGAGCTAGTTGGTATACTAGAGTAATTGAGGATAGTTTATTTGAAATTCCTAAACCAATTCATACAAAAGGAATAGGCGTTGATCAATTACCAGATCATGTTAACTCCACAGATATATTAACAAAAAATAATCTTGCTAGAATAGGTAATTTAGAAAAAATTCCGACTCAGCAAGAGATTAAAGAATACTGCTTAGTTGATGATAATATTTCACAAATAATGAAAATTTCTGATAGAAATCAACAAATAAAAGAAATTCATAAGCTAGCAAAAAAACAAATTAATTCAGCTAATTTAAATTTAGCAATAAAGACAATTTTTTCAATTTGATAACATGAATATAAAGGGATTTAAGTACGTATTAACATTTATTGCTTCTGTATTGATGCTAACTAGCTGTAGTGTTGAAAGTGATGTAACTAAAATTGTAATTACATCAGATGATTATATGAAATTTAATACTCGTGAAATTATTGTTAAAAAAGGTAAAGTAGTAAAATTAACACTTAAGCATATTGGCAAATTAGACGTACAGGTAATGGGGCATAATTTTGTATTACTTAAAAAGAAGGCAGACATACTAGAATTTGCTAGTAAGGCTGCAATGGCAAGTAAAAATCAATATATTCCAGTTGAATCAAATGAAGTTATTGCGTATACTGATATGATTGGAGGAGGTCAAGAAACTACTATTGAATTTTTAGCTCCAAAAGTAGGAGTATATGATTTTATATGTAGTTTTCCAGGACATTATGCAATGATGAAAGGAAAATTTATTGTAGAATAAGTAATTCTATATCCCTAAATTCTATCGGGTGACTTTCACTTTGTAGAGAAATATATCCCCCTTTTAATTTCTCTCCTTCTTTGGTTTTTAATGTATTGTACTGACCTCCGATTATTGGATTAGAATAGGAAAAAACTTCTTTACTATTTATATAATGTTTAATAATAGAATCATTGTGTACTTCAATTTCAAGATTTACCCACTCTTCTCCGTAGTATGTATCTGAGGATGATGAAATACAATGAGTAGTTACTAATTTGTCATTAATATTAACATGAGTTCCAGGTGTACATAAGTTTGCAGTAGGTCTTTCTCTAGGTTTTTGAATTCCACCTAGAAGTTGTACTTCTATTGAAACTGGAAACTCTTGATCTTTTTCCATGCTTTCAGGTGATTGAGAATGAATCATTACGCCACTATTTTTTGTTGCCCATCCTTGGCCACCTTTACATTGCTCGCCAACAAACCTGTAATCCAATCTAAGTCTATAATTAGAATAAGGATTTTTATAGAAAATATGACCATAATAGTCTTTAAAATTTTCATAATTTTCATAGGATACAATAAGTGAATTATTTTTCACTCTGAATGTATTGAATGCATTTTCTCCTGAAGAAAATCCATTAATCTTTACTTCCCAGCCTTCAAGATTATTACCGTTAAAAAGAAGTTTCCATCCATCTACAATTTCTTTTTCTGTCAAAGTATTATTTTCTAAAGTTGATGTCACCTCTTGTTTTTTTGCTGTATTTGAACAAGCCAAAATTAAACTTATAGTGACTATAGATAATATGTAATGGATATTCTTCATCTTTTATTATAATGACCAGGATTTTCCACCTGTAAGTTCTTCAAGATCGCCACAATATGCAGCACCAGGTATTGGATCATACGCTAGAACATTTTCACCAACGAATTCACTAATTTTATATGCCCATATAGTATCAGATTTTATATTTTTTAATAAATCTGAAATATCATTTGATTCTCCATTAGTAATCATATGATTATCTAGTAAATCTTTGTAATTCTCTTCAGTTAAATCATTGACAGTATCACTGTAATTTGATTTTATTAGATTTAATAATGACACATATGCCTCCTTTAGCCATTTTTGTCTAGTATCATCTAAAATTTCTTTATAGTATTTATCAAGAAATTCAACAACATTTACTTCAGATGCAGAAGGAGTATCTGTTTTAGGAATAATAACATCAATTAAATTCATTAACATACTGGCTTGATCTTTGTTAAGGAAAGTTGGATTCCAATTATTAGGATTAGTATTACAACTATTTAATAAACTTATAACAGAAGGGGTTGCAATAATCAACCCAGCTGTAAGTCCAATATTTTTTAATGCATCTCTACGTTTCATAAATTTCCATTTTTAAATTGTTCTGCAGCATAGTTAGCTGCTCTAGCTGTAAATGCCATATATGTTAATGATGGGTTTTGACATGCAGAAGAAGTCATAAATGATCCATCAGTAACAAAAACATTTTTACATGTATGAATTTGGTTATATTTATTTAATACTGAAGTTTTTGGATCATGACCCATTCTAGCAGTTCCCATTTCATGAATACCAAGCCCCATAGATCTTGATTCAATACTATCATAACCAACTATATTTTTATAGCCTGCAGCTTCAAGCATTTTTACTGCCTGATCTTTCATATCTTTTCTCATTGCTAATTCATTTTCACCAAAATCAGCATCAAAAGTTACAGTTGGTAGCCCCCATTCATCTAATTTATCATAGTCTAGATACATTTTATTACTGTGGTCAGGCAATGTTTCTCCAAATCCTGTTACCCCAATTCTCCATCCTCCTGGTTTTAATATTTCTTCTTTTAATTTAGGACCATATTTTAATTCAGCAACAACTTCTGACATATTATTTCTCCAAGCACCACCCTGATAGCCATAGCCTCTTATAAAATTTTTTGAATCTGAATCTCCTCCAATATTTCTGAATCTTGGGATATATATACCAGCGGGTTTTCTCCCCTTGTAATACTTGTCTTTAAAATTTTCAATCTGAGCAGAAGCGCCCACTACAAAGTGATGGTCCATCATATTATGACCTAGTTCTCCACTATCATTTCCTAGTCCATTTGGGAATCTCTTAGAAGTTGATTGCATTAATATTGACGTTGAAGGGACAGTTGATGCGCATAAGAAAATAATTTTTGCTTTAAATTTATGTTTCTGCTTAGTCTCTGCATCAATTACTTCTACTTCAGAAGCACTTTTAGTTTTTTCGTCATATATTATTTTATGTACAATTGAATGTGGCCTTAAAGTCATATTTCCTGTTGTATCGGCAGCAGGAAGAGTTGATGAATTACTACTAAAGTATGCTCCATATGGACATCCTCTCATGCATCTATTTCTATATTGACAGGTGCTTCTACCAAGACCAGGCTTTGTACCCTCGGTTATATGGGCAACTCGTCCAGCAGTAATTACTCTTCCATTCATATTTTTAGCTACTGAAACTCTAAAATCTTCTTCAGCACAATTTAAAGGCAATGGCTTTAAGAATTCACTGTCTGGTAATTGAGGCAAACCGAGCTTTTCACCGGAGACTCCAATATATTTTTCAACATGACTATACCAAGGCGCAATATCATTGTACCTAACAGGCCAATCTACAGCAACGCCTTCCTTTTTATTAGCCTTAAAATCTAAATCACTAAGCCTGTAGCTATGACGACCCCATGTTAATGATTTACCACCCACATGATATCCTCTAATCCAATCAAAACGTCTAACTTCATTGTAGGGGTGTTTAATATCATCTACAAAAAAATGTTCACAAACAGGATCAGTAACATAACCTGTTCTGTGTTGTTTGTATTTTCTTTCTTTAATCTCTTTAGTAATTCTTCCACCATTAGGCATATCCCATGGATCTAGATTTGCAGTAGGATAATCTTCAACATGTTTAATCATCCTACCTCTTTCAAGAACGAGAGTCTTTAACCCATTTTCACAAAGTTCTTTAGCAGCCCATCCGCCTGTAATACCAGTTCCAATTACAATAGCATCATACTTTTGGTCGATCATTTTAATATAGAATTAATTTAAAATTGTTAATCCTATCTAAATTAATTAATTTGCAAACTTAGATAGTATGTATACTACAATATACAAAAATCACTATACAATTTTAAAATGGAATTTCTATGAACAGTAAATGTTATTATTTTCTATATTTCTTTTCTATAGTTTTAGTTTTTTCTTGCACTCATGTTAATAAAAAAACAGAATCATTTAATCCTTTTTTTAAAATATCATTAGCCCAATGGTCATTGAATAAGATGGTAAAAAATGGTGCAAATCCATTAGATTTCCCTAAGGAAGCTAAAGATCTTGGATTTAATGCGGTAGAATTAGTTTCAGAACTTTATTCTAAGAAAATTAAAGAAATTGGCTTTGACAACACCATTGATTCTATTGGAATTAATTTATCTAAAAATCAGGTGAAATGTTTACTTATTATGATAGACGAGGAAGGTGACTTAGCACATCCTGATGAAAAGGTTAGAGATAATGCTGTTGAAAGACATAAAAGATGGGTTGATGCAGCAGTTAAGTTAGGATGTCACTCAATTAGAGTTAATACTAATGGAACTGTTATTAAAGATTTGTGGCTAACAGCTGCAGAAGATGGTTTAGGAAAATTATCTACATATGCTGCTAGTAAAAATATTAATATTCTAGTGGAGAACCATGGTGGATTTTCATCCGACCCTGAAAAATTAATGCATGTTATAAATACATTAAATATGACAAACTGTGGCACTCTACCAGATTTTGGTAATTGGTGTATTAAGTGGGATAAAAAGACTAAAAAATGTGTAGTTGAATATAAGGATTATTACAAAGGAATAGAAATTATGATGCCAGCAGCTAAAGCAGTAAGCGCAAAATCATATAATTTTGATAAGAATGGAAATGAAACAAAAATTGACTATGTTAAGATGTTGCAAATTGTAAAAGATTCTGGATATAATGGCTATATTGGTATAGAGTATGAAGGAGAAGAGATAGGTGAGAAAGAAGGGGTTATTGCAACTAGAAATTTATTGCTAAATGCTGCTAAGAGATTAAACTAATTATTAATTATAATCAAGAGGTTAATTATGGATTCTTTATCTATGGAAAAAGCAATGATTAAAAATATGATTAATAGAACAGGTAAATCCATTGATGATTGGATTATCATTACAAAAGAACAAAAAGACATGAAACATAATCAATTGGTAAATTTCTTAAAAAAAAAATATTCAATTACTCATGGTTATGCTAATTTAATTGTACGAAAATCAAAATAAATAATTATTTTTTAAGTCATGAGTAAAAAAATTAGGCTAGGGATTTTAGGGGGTGGAGGAAATTCGCTGGTAGGAATATTACATCGTATTGCTGCTAAAATGCATGATAAATATGATATTGTAGGTGGAGTCTTTAGTAGGGATTGGGATAGTAATATAGAATTTGCCAATGAGATTGGGATTTCTTCAAGACGTGTATATGCTGATTATGAAATAATGATAAAAGAAGAGCTTAAGCTTCCTCAGGACCAGCGTATGCAAGCAGTCTCTATTTTAACTCCTAATTTTCTTCATTACTCAATGGCAAAAAGACTATTAGAAAACAACTTTAGCGTCATATGTGAAAAACCTTTGACAACTACATACGAGGAAGCCAAAGAATTAAGATCATTAGTTGATAAATCTGGACTAATTTTTGCAGTTACCTACACCTATACAGGTTACCCAATGATAAGAAAAATGCGTGAGATGATTTCTCAAGATGCAATTGGAGAAGTGCAAAAAGTAGATGCTCAATACTATCAAGGCTGGATTAATCCAATTATTCATAGTAGTGAAACAAGAATGGATACTTGGCGTTTAGATCCTAAAAAATCAGGAGTAAGCTGTTGTATAGGTGATATAGGAACGCATGCTTTTGATATGCTAGAATATTTAACGCAACTTACAATAGATAAAGTATTAGCAGATTTAAATTATCTATATGATGACAATAAAATGGACATTGATGGATCAATTCTAATAAGATGTACAAATGGAGTAAAGGGTATAATTAGAGCTAGTCAAATTGCAACTGGAGAGAATAACAATTTTGCTGTAATGATTTACGGAAAAAAAGGAGGATTAAAATGGGAACAAGAAAATCCAAGGGTTCTTTATTTTATGCAAGAAGGAAAAGAAGTCCAGATATTAAAGTCGGAAAACATAGATACTGATTTACTAACAGAAGATGCTAAATTACCGCCAGGTCATCCTGATGAAATTTTTGATGCAATGGCAAATATATATAAGGGTGCTGCAAAAGCAATTAACCATCAAGAGTATGACCCTGGTGAATTTCCAGCAATTATTGATGGAGTAAGAGGAATGAACTTTATTGAAAGTGTTGTTGAGTCACACAAAAAAGGTAATGTGTGGATAACTATCGATAATAAATAGTTCAATAAAATTTTTTAATTAAATTTATATACAATGAAAAACAAACTAACAGATTTAAACAATTCAAGACGTGATTTTTTAAAAAAATCATCAATAGCATTTCTAGGAGTATCAATCCTTCCGAGTCATGTGATTTCTGGATTAGGCCATATAGCTCCAAGTGATAAGTTAAATATTGCTGGTATTGGAGTTGGAGGTATGGGTCGTAGTAATTTAAAAAATATTAAGAATCAAAATATTGTTGCACTTTGTGATGTAGATTGGGGCTATGCAAAACGATGTTTTGATGATTATCCCGATGTAAAAAAGTATAGGGATTACAGAATAATGTTAGATGAAATGGAAAAGCAAATAGATGCTGTTGTTATTGCTACTCCTGATCATTCGCATTACATCTCTGCTGCTAATAGCATGAAAAGAGGTATGCACGTTTATGTGCAAAAACCCCTAACTCATTCAGTATGGGAATCTCGCGAACTAGCAAGACTAGCAAAACAGACAGGTGTAGCTACACAAATGGGAAATCAGGGTAACTCAAGTGATGATATTCGAAAAGTTTGTGAGTGGATCTGGAATGGTGAAATAGGTGAGGTGGAAAATGTTGAAGCTTGGACAAACAGACCTATTTGGCCTCAAGGATTGGAAAGACCTACTGAAAGTGTACCTATTCCTAAAACATTAGATTGGGATTTATTTATTGGACCTGCCCCTTATAGGCCCTACCATCCATCATATACGCCTTGGAATTGGAGAGCTTGGTGGGATTTTGGTACTGGAGCGCTGGGTGATATGGGTTGTCATATTATAGATCCAGTATTTAAAGCATTAGATCTAGGATACCCATATGCATTTGAAGGAAGTTCATCTCAGGTGAATACAGAAAGTGCTCCTATTTCAGAAACGGTAACATATTATTTTAATAAGCGACCTAATAAAGGAAAAATAAAAATGCCTAAGGTAAAATTTACCTGGTATGATGGGGGACATAAACCAGAGCGTCCAAAAGGTATGAAGCCTGGAATGTATCTTGGAAATTGGGATGGAGGTGCAATTTTTCATGGAACTAAAGGAACACTAGTTTGTGGGACTTATGCTATGGATCCAATTATTATTGGCAGAGAAGACAATCCTCCTGCAGTCACAAATGAGTTAAGAAGAATTGAAACTTCTCATGAAATGGACTGGATAAGAGCATGTAAAGAGAATAAGAACTCAAGAGTTGAAGCAAGTTCTAATTTTTCATATTCTGGTCCACTTAATGAAGTAGTAGTTATGGGTAATCTTGCTATAAGACTTCAAGATCTTAGAAGAAAATTTGAATGGGATGCAGAAAATATGAGGATTACAAATATTTCAGATTCTGATGAAATTCGTGTGATTACCACCGATAAATTTGATGTAATTAATGGGGACCCTAAATGGGACACTAAGTCAACAACAATAAATGCAAAACAAGCAGCTAGCGAATATGTAAAACGTGCATATCGAAATGGCTGGTATTATTAATGATAATTAAATAAAAATAAGATGAAGAATATTTATTACATTTTAATTATAGTCTCTTTAAGTTTAATTATAGCTTGTTCAAATACAACAAAAAAACAAGATGCTATATCAACTACAGAAAATAACACTCTAGGAGAAAAGGAAGTTACTGATGGATGGAAACTTCTTTTTGATGGTAAAACTTCAGATGGATGGAGGGGATATAAAAAAGAAAGTTTTCCTAGTGATTGGAGAATTACTGAAGAAGGGGAAATATACATGAGTGCTTCAGGAAGAGGTGAGGCAGGATCTTCAAATGGTGGGGATATTATATATGATCAGAAATTCTCAAACTTTCATGTAAAACTTGAATGGAAAGTATCTGAGGGTGGAAATTCTGGAATATTCTATTTAGGGCAGGAAACTCCTGAATTTGATTTTATTTGGAGAACAGCTCCGGAGATGCAAATATTAGATAATGAAAGACATCCTGATGCATTTTTAGGAAAAGATGGAAATAGACAGGCTGGTGCCTTATATGATCTTTATCCTGCAGTACCACAAAATACAAACAAGGCAGGTGAATGGAATAAGGTTGAGATCATAGTTTATAATGGTACAGTAATTCATAAACAAAATGGTGAAGTGGTAGTTGAATATCATCTATGGACACCAAAATGGGAAGAGGATGTTTCTAGAAGTAAGTTTCCTAATTTGAATAAAAATTGGGCTAATGTGGAAAAGGAAGGGTATTTTGGACTTCAAGATCATGGAGATGATGTATGGTTTAGAAATATAAAGATTAGAGAGCTTTAATAATATTCTATTTATAATCACCCTTAATATGAACAATTGTCAATGAGTGAGGTGGTAGGTGGACGACACCATTTTTAAACTTTAGCTCCACCTCTTTGGGAGCCACTCGATTAGGGTGCTCAATATCGTTGTATGTATCGGTTGATTCACCGGTGAGGATCTTTGCCTTATATATGCCATTTAATAGCTTGTCTCCCATTGTAACTGTACACTCGAGGTTCTCCGAAGGATGACGGTTCACTAATGAAATAGCCCAGTTTTCACCTTTTTTGTCAACGGTGGCAATAGCATCAATTACAGAAACTGAATCTTTACCATCGGTAAGTTTGCTTCCGTTTATCTCTGCATTGCTGACATATTCTTCAAGTTCATTCGCGTACATCGCCATTGTATGGAAATGAGTACGCTTGACAATTCCTTTAGGATGGACATAAAGAGGTCCGGTCTGGTTCACCAGCGGTGCGATATTCGCCATAATAATATATTCGGAATTACGGAGACACGAATTAAGAAATGAGGCGGAAAATAATGCATCTGATAGATTATAAATTGAAGGATTTAGACTTTTATCCCTGGCTTTTATCAATTTTATTATTTCCGGGTCGTTGTAATCTACTTTTTCATTACGTTGAAATCCTGGATGATGCCATGAACGTAAATTCCATTCATCAAACGCAATTTTAATTTGCCCTTTATTAATATGCCCTTCTTTTTCTGCTGTTTGAATTTGATTTATTACCTTTTTAATATACAATTCCGGTTTCTCACTAAGCATCATACATGACAAGTAGTTGGGTGTAGAATGTTCTTGAAAGTTTTTAATCCAGTATTGATGTGCCGATATATAATTCAAATATTCTCCCGCTGCTTCAAATAGATATGGATCTATACTAGAACTCCCGTGAATCCCCGAGCAACTTGCCAGAATACTTGAATCTACCTCCTTCATTGCTATACCACCATCACGTACTTTATGAATATAATCGCGACCTGACCGTTCATTTCCGACACTCCATATCTTGACATTGAGTGGAGCAGGATATCCATTTTTTTTGCGCATGTCGGCGAATTCCCCTTCAGTTGCATTGCAGTATTCAACCCAATCAGCCATTTCTTGAACATCCGCCAAACCATTTTGGCAGATATACGGTTCTGCATTCAGTAGTCTGCAAAGCTCAACAAATTCATGGGTTCCAAACGTGTTTGGTTCAATTACTCCCCATCGAATATCATCTTTGGGTAGACGATTCTCACCCACTCCATTCATCCAATGATAGCCATCAACGAAACATCCTCCTGGCCAACGAATAACGGGTACTTTAAGTTCCTTTAATGCGTTAATGACATCAGTACGAAATCCGTTGTTATCTGATAGTGGAGAGCCAGGATCAAATACACCACCATAAATTTGCTTTCCAAAATGCTCGAGAAACCCTCCAAAAATCATAGGATTGTAAGTTTTGGTAGTCGCATCTGTGTTAATCGTTACATTTGCCTGGATGGATGTAGGTTGTTGTGTGGTACAGGATGAAACACAACACAGTAGGCTCAAGAGTATTATTATTGAATTCTTCATATCTTCAAAATAAAAAAGGACAAATCTCAAGGAATTTGAGTTTGTCCCGTTTAGTGGAGTCGCCGAGAATCGAACTCGGGTCCAAACAAGGCACTAAACAACTTTCTACATGTTTAGTTTCTATTTAATTTTCGATAATACACTGATCAGAAACTACCTATGTATTACTTAGTTTTTTATTTTCAAAAATATGTCAAAACATCATATTTTCTATGTCAACATTTACGATGCCTCTAACAGAACGCCGTTAACAAAGGCTTTCAAGAGACATTTAGCTTTTCCACCTTGTGGAAACTATGCTAATCTTACTATAATTCAGATTATGCAGCTAAAGCGTAATTATTTTCGCCGTTTAAATTTCAAATAGATTATTACGCGTACAATTTATTGCGCGACATGCTTATTGTATAATTCAACTTGCTGTCAAAACCAATCGACCCCAATATTTCAGTGAACAAAAATGAGGGGCAAATATACAAAAAACTTGTGCATGGAATTTAATGGAGCTATTTTTGAATATTATTTTATGTGAATGAAGATCGGTATAATAAAAGAATTTAAGACTCCTCCAGATAAAAGGGTGGTATTTTCTCCTACTAAATGTATTAGAGCAAAAGAAGAATTCCCTCAAATTGAATTTTTAATTCAAAAGAGCGACATAAGGTCTTTTTCTGATAAGGAATATAAAGATTTAGGCTTGTCTGTCGTTGAAGATTTATCTATGGCAGATATATTAATAGGAGTAAAGGAGGTTACAATAGATAAACTTATACCAAACAAGCCATATTTCTTTTTTTCACATACTATCAAAAAGCAAATCTATAATAAGAAATTATTACAGGCTATTTTAGAAAAGAATATTCAACTTCATGATTACGAAACCATTGTTAATAAAGATAATATTAGATTAATAGGATTTGGATATTTTGCTGGGGTAATTGGCGCATATAATGGGTTAAGAGCTCTTGGATTAAAACAAGGATTATTTGATCTTCCTAAAGCATGTAATCTAAAAGACAGGAATGAATTTAATAAAGAGTTAGATAAAATTATTCTACCAAACATAAAAATTGTTTTAACTGGAAAAGGTAGAGTAAGCTCTGGAGCTAAGGAAGTACTAGATTATTTGAAAATTAAACAGGTTGGTGTAGATGAATTCCTAAATAATTCTTTTGATGAACCTGTATATGTGAATATTGATGTGTTGGATTACAATTCTAGAACAAATAATAATGAATCTACAATGGCTCATTTTTATAAAAACCCTCAGGAATACAGTTCTACATTTATGAGATTTTGTAAATCTAGTGATATGTTTATTGCTGGACACTATCACAATCTAAAAGCACCAAAATTAATATCTAAGCAAAACATAAGCTCTGAAGATTTTAATATTAAGGTCATTGCAGATATTAGCTGCGATATTGATGGACCTATTGTCTCAACTATTAGACCTTCAACCATTGAAAATCCTATCTATGGTTACGATCCAATTAAGCATTGTGAAATTGACTATATGCGTGAGAATGCTGTAGTAGTAATGGCAGTTGATAATTTACCTTGTGAATTACCAAGAGATTCTAGTGAAGCATTTGGCGATATGTTTATTGAGTATGTATTGCCAGCTTTTTTCAACAATGATGCTGATTTAATATTAGAAAAATCAAAAATTACTCAAAAAGGAAAGCTTACTCCAAGATTTGATTACTTACAAGACTTTCTAATAGATTAGGGGTTTTATCGTTTAAGGCTAAAGTGACCTTTAAAGGTTTTAATAAGTGTTTGATCGTCTCCATAAAGCATATCTAGAG